>Ga0209403_10000327_pt1 | contig 74263 bp, 52 predicted proteins | sample ArcticOcean_MG_C_8_FD_187440 | JGI IMG/M metagenome (GOLD analysis project Ga0209403, IMG submission 187440) | Marine microbial communities from western Arctic Ocean - ArcticOcean_MG_CB11_86 (SPAdes) (version 2) | ecosystem: Environmental > Aquatic > Marine > Oceanic | place: Arctic Ocean...
CCATCGGCACCACCTACAACGCTCGCAGTGCCGGCCGCGAAGCCGATCAACTGCTGGCTACGGTAATCCTCGACCGGCCGCTGGCGCCCGTGCGTGTCGGTGAGATTTTCCAGGTCCGTGTACTCGTGCAGGAAGACAGCGATCTGGCCGAGGGCTTCCGCGGCGGTCCGCTCGATCTGTTTTTTGACAACGATCGCGTGCAGTACCATGGCAGTTTCAATTCGGATCACATCCTGCAGCCACCGTACGATGCATTCCTCACAAACGGTGCATTGCTGGACGGACTGGTCGACGACCTCGGCGGCCTCGCAATACAAAGCGGGCTGGGTGACGGTAGTGCCGTCACCTATGCCGTGTTGAGTTTCGAAGCAACCAATCCGGGTGCTGCTGTTTTCCGCGCCGGTCCCGGCGAGTCCGGATTCGCACTGACACCGCCGGTCGGTCAGATCGATACCGATGAGATTTTCTACGGCAACGCAGTGATCGTCAACATCGAAGACGACATGGAATCGGCCGACGCCGATGCATGGACCTTCGAACTCAATATCAACAACGGCACGGTCCCACAGGTATCCATCGGCATGGCCGCCGGCGCCAGTGATTTTTACGACCCGGCGCATGACTGGTTCGGTTCCGGTACCGCCGCACTCGAAACGATGACGGCGGATCTCAATCGCGACGTCCGCGACATTTCGAACGCCGCACGCTGGGGGTTGCGCGTACAGGGCGCAGCGAGCGAAGCGACAGTGATCAGTTGGGACCCGGCGATGGTGCCGTCCGGCGGATTATTGCTGCGCCAGACAGATGTCCTGGGCACGCCGACCGGTGCAAGCGTTGGCATGGGCAACGACACGTTCTACACGGTCAACCCCGGTGAGCTCGCCTACTTCGAAATTATTTTCGGCGGGGTGCCGTTCGACCTGACGATCGCCAGCGGCTGGAACATGATTTCCATTCCTGTCGAGCCGTTTGATGCCGGCATAAACGCAGTGCTGCAGGGCGCCAACACGGGCGTTGTCTGGGGTTGGGACGACGCCTACATCGAGACCGATGTCATTACACCGAAAAACGGCTATTGGGTTTACCGTGTCGGCGCCTCAACGATCATCACCATCTACGGTGCGCCGGTTGCCAACACGACCGTCGCTGTCGATGCCGGCTGGAATCTCGTTGGCCCTGTTGCCGCGCCACCGTACGCACCGGTCTCGGTCGACGTGCAGCCGGCCAATGCACTCGAGAGTGTCATCTGGATTTACCTCAACGGACGGTACCAATCGGTCAACGCTCTGCAGCCTGGCTTCGGTCACTGGCTGCACGCCGGCGAGCCGGCAACGCTCAACGACTGAGTCGTTGACAACGCATCTTCGTACCGTGCGATTATCAAGCGCACGCATCAGTGTTCCTTCACGCTTTTCGTAAACGACGACAGAGATCCTTTCTATTATTTCGGCAGAGTGCAATCGCCAGTGTCTTGAAGGATTCTCCTTTCGCAAATTAGGCCTGGCAGTAATCGTTTTGATTAAGATCCGATCGTACCGTTCGAAAAAAATTATTTCCTTTTTCTCAGCCTAACACTTGGACCTGCCTTACAAACAATCTTGATCGTTGCATGCACAGATCACATGCGTTTGTGTGCGTAAAATTTTTTACGAATTCATTTGCTTATGATCTCTGTCGCAGTACTTTTCGCGTAGCTTCCAAAGCAGAAAGTACTACGGCCAATGCGATCAACTTATTAACTTCCGCCGGTCATACTTAGGTCGGATTCACATGAATCCACTGCCAACTTACCAATGGATCGTGCTCACGATGGCACAAGCTGCCAAACAAAACCCTTCGAAGTACGTCTACTTTTTCGGTGGCGGAAAAGCTGAAGGTCGCGGCAACCAAAAACAGTTGCTCGGTGGCAAGGGCGCGGGCCTTGCAGAGATGACCAACATCGGTTTGCCGGTGCCGCCCGGTTTCACGTTGACGACAAGCGCCTGCGCCGCGTACTATCAACGCAAACGCAAATGGCCCACCGGCCTCGAAGATCAAGTCAAACGCAACGTCGCAAAACTCGAACGGCTGCTCGGCAAGAAACTCGGTGATCCCAACGATCCGCTGCTCGTCTCTGTGCGTTCAGGTGCAGCGTTGTCGATGCCCGGTATGATGGAGACCATCCTCAACCTCGGACTCAACGACAAATCCGTCGAAGGCCTTGCCGCGAAAACGAAAAACCCGCGCTTCGCCTATGACGCCTACCGCCGCTTCATCATGATGTACGGCACAACGGCCATGGGGTTGAGCAAAGAAAAATTTGAAGACATTTTCGAAACCTACAAACACAGCGTTGTCGCCAAGCGTCTCGGACGCAAGAAAAGACAGCCCGTGGGTGACGCCGAGATCAATGCCGATGAACTGAAAGATCTCTGCGCTCGCCTCAAGGCGAAATACCGCACAATGGTTCGCCAGGAGTTTCCCCAAAACCCCTGGGACCAGCTCGTCGGCTCGATCAATGCGGTCTTCAACAGTTGGATGGCCGATAAGGCTATCACCTATCGCAAGGTCGAAAAGATCAGTGGGCGTGATGTCAACGGCACCGGCGTCAATATCTGCACCATGGTGTTCGGCAACAAAGGTGAAACCAGCGGCACCGGTGTCGCCTTCACTCGCGACCCGAATACCGGCCGAAACGTTTTCTACGGTGACTACCTGTTCAACGCCCAGGGCGAGGACGTGGTTGCCGGCATCCGCACACCGGTGAAGTTGTCAGCGTTGCAGCGTCGCGATCGCCGCGCCTATGGGCAACTCATGAAGGTGCGCCAGACTCTCGAGAGGCATTACTGTGACATGCAGGACATCGAGTTTACTGTCGAAGAAGGTAAGCTCTACATGTTGCAGACACGCCGCGGCAAACGCACGCCGATGGCGACCTTCAAGATCGCTGTCGACATGGTCAAAGAAGGCCTGATCAAGAAAGCCGAGGCCATCAGCCGTATCAAACCCGAAGACATCGAGCGACTCTTCTATCCGGAGATCGACCCGGACATCAGTTCCGCCGATCGCAGCAACGCGTTGCTGGCAACAGGCATCAATGCCGTGCCCGGCGCTGCAGCAGGACGAATTTATTTCACCGCCGATGCGGCCGAAGTAGCAGCAGGAAAGGACCGTGTGATTCTGGTTCGCAAGGAAACCAGCCCGGAAGATATCGGCGGCATGCACGCTGCCCGCGGCATCCTGACGCAGACCGGCGGTAAGACCAGTCACGCTGCTGTGGTCGCCCGCGGTTGGGGCAAGTGCTGTATCGTCGGGTGCGATGCGTTGTCGATCGATTACGCGAAGAAACGCATGAGCGTCAACGGCTACAGCTTCAAGGAAGGCGACTACATCACACTCGACGGCTCCGCGGGCGAGGTCTACCAGGGAGACATGCATCTGGTCGATCCTTCGATGCCGAAGGAATACGAACAGTTGATGGCGTGGGCCGATGACCTGCGCAAAATCAAGGTACGCACGAATGCTGACAGCCCCGGCGATGCAGCGGTGGCAATCGCCATGGGCGCCGAAGGCATCGGCCTCTGTCGCACAGAGCACATGTTCTTCGGCGACGGTCGTATTGACAGGTTCCAGCAGATGATCCTGGCCGAGACCGAATCGCAACGCCGTAAGGCACTGAAGAGGTTGCTCCCGATCCAGCGTCGTGATTTCGCCGGTATCTTCAAGGCCATGGGCAAGCGGCCGGTGACTATCCGCCTACTCGATCCGCCGCTGCACGAATTTCTGCCACACACCGTCAAGGACCAAAAGGCTCTGGCCAAGAAGATCAATGTATCGCCCGAGCACATTGCCCAGCGCGTCGAGCAACTCCACGAGTTCAACCCGATGCTGGGCCATCGCGGTTGCCGGCTGGCGGTCACCTACCCCGAGATTCTCGAAATGCAGGTGCAGGCAATTGTCGAAGCCGCGTGCAGCCGGGTAAAAGTCGGCGCCGTAGTGAACCCCGAGATTATGATCCCGCTGGTCATGGACAAGAACGAGCTCGCACAACTCGCAAAACGCACGCACAAAGTTGCACGCCAGGTTCTGAAAGACCACGGTATGACAAAATCACATGTGCCCTACCTGGTCGGAACCATGATCGAAATTCCCCGCGCTGCATTGACCGCCGACCAGATCGCGGAGCACGCCCAGTTTTTTTCTTTCGGCACCAACGATCTGACGCAGACAACCATGGGGCTGTCGAGAGACGACAGCGGTCGGTTTCTGCCGGAATACGTTGACGAACATCGAGCCGCAATTTTCGAAGACGACCCGTTTCAAGTGCTCGACCAGGACGGTGTCGGGTTGCTTATAGAGATGGGAATTCAAAAGGGTCGCAAGACGCGACCCAAATTGAAAGTCGGTATTTGCGGGGAACACGGTGGCGAACTGAAGAGCGTAAAGTTCTGTGTCCGACTGGGCATGGACTACGTCAGCTGTTCGCCTTACCGAGTTCCGATTGCAAGGTTGGCCGCAGCCCAACAAGCTGTGGTCGATAGTACGAACCGAAAGGCAGCGGTAAAACCTACAACTGCCAAGAACACCAAGCCCAAGGAGGACCCCATGGCGACGGTGAAGAAGAAAAGAGGAACCAAGGGAAAGGCAGCCGCCACGAAGAAGCCGGCTGCAAAGAAGGCCGTGAAGAAGAAGGCAGCCGCCACGAAGAAGCCGGCTGCAAAGAAGGCCGCCACGAAGAAGCCGGCTGCAAAGAAGGCCGTGAAGAAGAAGCCGGCTGCAAAGAAGGCCGTGAAGAAGAAGCCGGCTGCAAAGAAGGCCGCCACGAAGAAGCCGGCTGCAAAGAAGGCCGCCACGAAGAAGCCGGCTGCAAAGAAGGCCGTGAAGAAGAAGGCTGCAAAGAAGCCAGCGGCAAAGAAGGCCGCAAAGAAGCCAGCGGCAAAGAAGGCCGCAAAGAAGCCAGCGGCAAAGAAGGCCGCAAAGAAAAAGCCGGCGAAGAAGGCTGCAAAGAAAAAGAAGAAGTAATCTGATCGCAGTCGTATAACAAAACGCCCTGCCGAGGTCACTCGCAGGGCGTTTTGTTGTCTTCCCCCCATTAACAGTCGTAGTGTTGACACCTTGCGGTGCCGCACCGACACGATACCTTAGCGAGCATGATCGAAGTCACCAAAGTCATCGAATGGGACATGGGCCACCGCATCCCGAACCACAAGAGCAAATGCCGTAACCCGCATGGGCACAGGTACCGCCTCGAACTGACTGTCGGTGGTGACCTCGAGTCTTCCGCAGGCAACACCTCCGAAGGCATGGTCTTCGATTTCGGTGACATCAAGAAATTGATGACTCAACACGTGCACGACGTCATTGATCACGGCTTCATGATCTACGAGGGCGATACCATCATGCGCTCGTTCTTCGGCAACTGTCACGACGACGAGTTTCTCGTCCTGGTCGTGCCGTTCATTCCCACTGCCGAAAACATTTCCGCATGGTGCTACCGACAACTGCGGCCGCATTTCCCAGACTGCATCGAAATCGTCAACGTGCGGGTATTTGAAACACCGAATTCCTGGGCTGACTACAAGCTTTGAATAGACCTGATGCCGAATAGCAAAAGCTTAGTTTTTTCGCGTCTTGCAGTGGAGCCGGCAGCCTCGGCCGTTCGACTGTCATGACCGCTGCATCCGTCTATATCCATGAAATCTTCGTCTCGATCCAGGGCGAGGGCCGGTACATCGGCCGACCATCCATCTTCGTGCGAATGTCCGGGTGTAATCTGCGCTGCAAGTGGGGTGACACGCTGTGCGACACCGCGTACACGTCCTGGGAGGCGACGGGCGAAATGCTCGATATCGCTACGGTCATGGCACGTGTCTCCGAGCTGCACAACGACCATACGCATCTCGATCACTTGGTTATCACCGGTGGTGAGCCGATGCTCCAGCCGAAATTGCCGATCCTGGTGAAAGCGATACAGGCTGCCGGCTTCTTCGTTACTATCGAGACCAACGGCACCCGGTACTTAGAGCTTGGCGCCGAGTTCATTTCACTGTCGCCCAAGCTGCGGACATCGGCACCAGTCGGCACCAACTTCGAGCAACGGCACGAAGCGGAACGCTATAACCCCGAGGTATTGCGCCAGTGGCTCGCAAGCAACGATTGCCAGTTGAAGTTCGTCGTCGACAGCGCTGATGACGAACAGGAGATTGTCTTGATACTGGCCGAACTCGGCGTGCACGATCCGGCCCGTGTCTACCTCATGCCGCAGGGCGTTTGTATCGAGCAACTGGCAGCAACTGCCAAAATCTGTGTCGACCTGTGTATCGCGCACGGGTGGCGTTACTCACCACGCGCCCATATCGAGATCTACGGCAACACACCTGGGACATAAGGCTGCCTGCGTAGTCGTCCTCAAGCCGCCGGCCTCGGTGCTACTGCGCCACCGGCTGTTTTTCGTCGCGGGTCAATGCCAGGATGTCGGTGAAGTAACGTTGCGTCTTCTTCCCCTGGCGTATCGCCCACTGCGCCCGATCATAATCACCGGCACGGTCGTACAGGTGGATCAGGTCGATCCAGTATTGATACTTGTACGGATTGTGGTTCACAAGCTCCTCGAACAGCGCAATAGCTTTGGCGAGATTCTCGCCGTCCCCGGACTTGCTCTCCAACTCGAGATAGGCAGTACGCAGTTCCTTGTACGCCGGGTAATAGTTGATGTTGTCACGCCGCCCGCTGGCATCCCGACGAACACCTTCCTCGATCACCTCGATTGCGGCCTCGATCTTCTCGGGGTTCCGGGCGCCAGCCAGTCGGAGGTTTCGGGCCTGCCCCAGCTTGTAGTTCAGGTTCCACACGTCGTGCGCCGCAGCCCGCTTGAACGCAAGCTGCGCCTGGTTGTGCCGATCCAGTGCTTCGAAAATCTGTGCCTGCCAATAATAATAGTCCGGGTTATCGGGTTCCTTCTCGATCGCAAAGCCTAAACGTTCGAGGGAAATTTCGCTGTACTTCAGAATGTCTATCTTTGCCAGGACAAGACTGGAATAAGCGTTGTACCGGGCTGACGTGGGATCGAGCAACATCGCTTTTTCCATGAACGTCTTGGCCTTCGCCCAGTTGCTGTTGGCGGAGAAGGCGCGTCCCAGGCCGTAATAGAACCACGCATTTTCCGGGTCGATCTTGATTGCTTTCACCAGGAGATCGGCCGCCTTCTGCCGATCTGCTGAGGCACCGGTTCCCAGGTAGCTAAACGCCAGTTGCGCCATCGCTTCCGGGTTTGTATCAAGATCGAAGTCAGCGGGCAGGATGCGCGGATAGTCCGTCGTACGATGAGCAACAAGCAACTCGGTGATGAGCTCCGTTGTGCCCTGCTGGTACAACCACTTCGGCGCATTGAACCCGAGCAACAGCGTATCATCCGTGTTCAATGACGCACCCTCGGTATAGGTCTTGACGTCGGCCTCGCCCATTTCAAAAAAATACAGCAGGCCGGCAGCCCCGTGAATTTCGAACTCTGCCAGATCCTGTCGTACCAGGTCCCATTTGGCGATGCGCTCGTTGATCAGGCTGGTGTTGAATGTCAGCGGTTGTTTGCTGGCAATGATCATCGTGTCGGCCGACATCGTCTTCCACAGCTGAACGTGCGGGAAAACACTCTGCACCGAAGCAATCACCATCTGAAAGTCCTCGGGCGAAATCGAATAGCGCTGCAGCCATTGGCAAAACACGCCGTCGTCTTCCAGTCGGTCACAGGCCAACTCGTAGAATTGCTCCGTGAACAGGTACGACACGCCTGCCATCCACGGATTCGACGGCTCACTGATGATGATGTCGTACGGCTGCCGATGCACCAGCAGATGATTGCGACCGTCATTCAGGAATATCGTCGCCTTCTTGTCCTGGTAAGCCCGGCGATTGACCCGGTCGAAGTATGGAGCCGCATCCAGCACAGACTGCTCAATCTCCGCCTGATGCGCCGTCTGCAGATCCTCGTGAGCCAGCACTGCTCCCAGTGTCGTGCCGCTGCCGAAACCGATGACCATCGCCCGCTCAACCTTACCCGGATGTATCAGCATCGGCAGATGCCCGGACAACACCTGGGTGCGCATGTCGATTCCGGTTGACGCATCGGTCTTGCCGTTGACCTTTAAGTTGCGATGGCCGCCATGTTGGTCGACATTGACAATGCTCGCCATACCCTCAGCGTAAAATTTGGTGTCGCGCCCGTAGATCGACGATAGAATTTCCGGTATCGTCATGCTCAGGCTCTGGAACGGCCGGATGTGCAGACCCGCCGTGATCAACCGCGAATCCCAGCCGCTGCGATTGGCATTGACACCAAAAATCAGGACCAGCGCAACCAGTGCCACGGGTGTCAGGCGCCAGACTGTGCGACGACGATCCATCAACACCGCCCACAGCCCGATAACGCCGCTTACCACAATCGTGATCAGCATCGTCGTGTGGATGCCGAACAAACGGATAAGGATAAACCCGGCTGCCAGTGACCCGATGATATTGCCGAAACTGTTGTACAGGTATAAACGGCCGACACCCTGAGAAATCCGTCGCGGATCGCGCGTATACAAAGACACGCTCACTGGAAAAAGTGCACCAAAACAAAACGCCGGGATCAGCATCAGGGCGCCGCACACAAAGAACCGCATAAGCGACAGCAGGCCGTGATATTCGACCGTCATCGCAAACAGTCGCAGCGTGACGACATCGACATACTGGAACAGCGGCAAGGCGATTAGGGCGGCCAGCGCCACTGTAAGCTGCATCCAGCCCCAGTCGGCGGGATGCGCCACTCGCCGCGTCAGCAGCCGTTGAAAAACCGCAGCACCGATCGCCAGGCCGAACAGAAACGTTGCCAACATGATCGTGAAGGCATATGTCGAACTGCCGCACACTGTTGACAGCGTGCGCGTCCAGGAAACCTCGTAGGCCATCGTCGTCGCTCCGCTCATGACCAAGGCCGGCAGCAACCAGCCGGCACGCCCACCAGATGCCCTCGCCGTGCCCGCCAATTCTGTGGACACCGCAATTTCGGGCTCGGGTTCAGTCGCCGGCATCGGCTGCGTGCGTGACGACAGCCAGATCGCCAGGCCGCCCACCACGACGTTGACGACGACCGCCACGGTCAGCGTGCCGCGCAGGCCGATCAATGGTAACAGCCAGAACCCCGTCAGCACGGTACCTGTGACAGCACCGATCGTGTTGAGTCCGTACAACAGCGCGGTACCGGAGCCGATCGTGTCCTTGCGACGAATGTAGAAGCGTGCCAGGATCGGCAACGTCGCCCCCATGAAGAACGTCGGTACGAAAATAATAAGCACGCACAGAGCTAGCCGGATCAGGGTGTAGATGCCCGGTGATTCGGCCACTGTCTGTGAGAAGGTCTGGGCGAAACTGACATATAGAAACTGAATCCCGTAAAGGATCGGAAAGGTGAACGCTGCGTACGTACCGATACCGATCTCGAGGATGCCGTAAGCGCGCAACGGGCGCATCCAGCGATCGGCATAGCGGCCGAGGAAATAACTGCCGACACCGAGGCCGGCCATATACGTTGCCAAAACGGTGGAGATGGCGTAGGTCGTGTTACCGAAAACCAGTCCGAGCAGGCGCAGCCACACCACCTCATACATCAGTGCCGCCGCACCTGACGTGAAAAAGAAAATACAACCTAGCCGTAACGCCAGACGCTCGCCCTGTCGCGGCACATTGCCAGGATCCACGGGTGGGTGATTTTCGGGTTGATCAATGATCGGCAGGTTTTCCGCAACTCCCCGCCCGACACTTGTTGGTTCGTCAATAGACTGCATCTCTTCAGCTCTTTTCCGCGTCGTCTTTGTTTTTCTTCTCTTGCTTGATCTGCGCCACCATCAACAGCGCGTCGAAGAAGCTGTGGGTCCGCCGACCGCGGCGTCGCGCCCATTCTGCGCGACGACTGTCACCGCTTGCCTCACACAACTGCACCAGCGCGATCCAGCTCTGATAGCGATAGGGATTCGCCTTCACAAAGTCTTCAAATGCCGCCACCGCATCCGTGAACTGGCCGGTCTCCTCATAGATCTTGCGCAGTTCCTTGTAAATGTCGATGTTGGAGGGATGCGTCTGTCGAAGGGTCTCGAGGATCTCTGCGGCAGTGTCGGTCTCGTCCGCCTGGCGACGACAACGGGCCTCCGCGATGTAAAAATCGATGCGAAAGTTCGCCAACTCACGGGCTTTCTTATATGCACCGGCAGCCGGCGCATACAATTTGCTCTTTTCGAGCATCTGCCCGCGCCACTGGTGATAGCGAGTCTTTTCGGGTTCGAGCTCGATTGCCTTGTTGATGAACGAGATAGCCCGTTTACCCTTGCCCAGCTTCCAGTTAGCGACGCCCGCATAAGCATTGGCATCGGCATGATCGGGAACGGCGCGCACAACTGCCTCGAAGTGTTTGACCGCCTGACCGGCGTTGTTTGAATCATAGAGGTACCGGCCCATGCCGATATGCGCCGGGGCGTAGTTCTTGTCGGCAGCGATGGCTTTCTTGAAGTAAGTACCGGCAAGCTGGCGGTCGTTCTTTTTCGTAGTACCGAGGTACGCCAGGCCTAGCTGCGTCAGGATGTCTGGCTGCGCCAGCCAGTTGGCGCGACTGCTGCGCACCGCCGGAATTTTCTCCGTGCGGTGTTTATTCAATGACTTGATGATCACTGTCGACGTGATCTGCTCGTACAAGGCTTTCGGTGCGTTGTACTCGAGCAGCAGTTTGTCGTCGGTGTTCAAAACGCTGCCGCGCACGTAGTTCCAGACGTCCTTCTCGCCGAGCTGAAAAAACGACAGCAGCCCGCCCGGTCCGGTGATCTCGAACTGCCCCATGTCCTCACGCAGGATTTCGTTGCTTTCGAACTCCGCAGCAATACGGTCGAGATCCATCACAATCGGCTTGGCAGCAGCAATGATCAGGTTGTCACCTCCCTGACTCTTCCACAGCGTCACGTGCGGGAACACGTGTTGCACAGACGCCAGGATCATCTTGAAATCCGCCGGCGAAATCGTGTAGGAATGCAGCCACTGGCAGAATATGCCGTCCGCATTCAACCGCCGCCGCACCATCTCGTAGTTCTCGACCGTGAACAGATACGACACGCCGGCCATCCACGGATTGGACGGTTCGCTGACAATGACGTCGTACTTGCCCGGCTCCGTCAGCAGATGGTTGCGACCGTCGTTCAGAATAACACGGGCCTGGGCGGTGTTCTTGTAGGCCAGTCGATTGATGCGCTCGAAGTGCGGCGCCGCCTCGATCACGGCCGGTTCGATTTCGGCACAGTCCCCCTTGTTTTCCGGATACGCCAAAGTCGCGCCGAAGGTCGTGCCGCTGCCGAAGCCGATGACCAGACTGCGTTTCGGCGCGGGATGCAGGAGCATCGGCAGGTGCCCGGCCAAAATCTGTGTGCGCATGTCGATTCCGGTCGATGCATCGGTCTTGCCGTTGACTTTGAGGAACGTGCTGTTGCCCGTCTGCCCGACACTCACGATGCTGTTCAATCCCTCGCGATAAAAAATAATATCGCGATCATACGTCTTCGCTTTGAGATCGATGATCGCCTTGCCCACCGTCGTCTGCGGGCGCACATGATAGCCCCCGACAATCTCGTGGGCGTCCCAACCGCCGCGCGTCAGACACAGGCCGACGATCATCATCCCCGCCGCTACTGCAGCCGGCAGAAATCGCCGGAAACCGGCCGCCGACCTTTGCCATCGCGCCGCCACCAATGCCCAGATCGCGACACCTGTTCCGATCATCACGCCCGCCTGTAGCGAGTGGAAAATTCCGACTATCGGGATCAGTATGAACCCGGCCGCCAGCGACCCGATAATGTTGCCGACGGTACTGAACAGATACAGCGTGCCGACGCCCCGGCCGATCTTGTGGTAGTCGCGTGTATACAAAGCCACACTGACCGGAAACAACGCGCCGAAGCACAGCGCCGGCACCAGCATGATCGAGGAGCACAACACAAAGCGCATGACATTCAGCAACGGCACCGAGCCGACGGTCAGGGCATAGAACCGCGCACTCATCAGGTCGATCTTGCTGAACAACGGCAGTCCGGCCAGCACGAACACCACGATCACTACCTGCAACCAGCCCCACTCCGAAACGGTCGGCGCGCGGTTGGCCAGACAACGTTTATAAATGGCGCTGCCCAAGCCAATGCCGAGCAGGAAGGTTGCGAGCATCAGCGTGAAGGCATAAGTAGAACTGTCGAGAACCGACGCCAGCGTGCGCGACCAACCCACCTCGTAGATCATCGCCGTCGCCCCGGAGAGCAAAAGGGCAATCGGCAGCAGACGGATGAAAGCATTCGCAGCCGGCGAACGCAGACCGGTCGTACCACCGGCAGGCAAAGGCGGGTCGGCGTCATTTTCGTCCACCGGCGTCGAGTCCAGCGGTCGGGTGCCCGCCGACAACAGCCACGCCATCACACCGACGCCGATATTTGCGGAAACAGCAATCGCCAGGGTCGCCCGGACGCCGTACACCGGCAGCAGCCAGAAGCCGGTCAGCATCGTGCCGATGACCGCACCTATCGCGTTGAGACCATACAACCGCGCAGTCGTGGTGCCGATCGCAGCGGATCGACGAATGTAAAAACGCGCCAGGATCGGCAACGTCGCCCCCATGAAAAACGTCGGAATGAACAGCAACAGAAAACACAGTGACAACCGCACAATGAGCAGCAGCGTACTGTTACTCGTCGCGCCTTGGGCAAAGCTGACGTATACACTGGTAAGTCCGGCAACAATCATCGGCGTCAGGATGCCGTAGACACCGACGCCGATCTCCAGCAGCCCATAGACACGCAGCGGCCGGCTCCACTTGTCCGCAAGCCCGCCGAAGAAGTAACTGCCGAGTCCGAGTCCTGCCATGTAGGCCGCCAGTACGGTGGCAATGGCATACGTGGTGTTGCCGAAAACCAGACCGAGATATCGCAGCCAGACCAGCTCGTAGATCAGTGCGGCAGCGCCGGAAAGGAAAAAAAACAGAAAACCGGCGCGATAGGCAATGACGTCGGCAGCAGGCAATGACCGAGAGCCATCACCAGCGGAGTCAATATCAGTTGCCATGATGCGTGGCATCCTCGCAGAAATTGTTGACATAATCGTCGCCGCGATCGTCTACTTGAAACCAGCCCTTAGCGCGTACTGAAACCCTTTCGTCTTTAATACCCATTAAGGGGGGGGCGAATCAAGCTGGTAAAATACTGATTGCCGTCGCATTATCAAGGCACACCCGCAGCATCCCGGGACTCTTGATTTGGACCGGTTTGCTACTACGGTAGGGAGAGACTTAAAACAGGGAGAATCTTATCATGCCGACATACGATTATCATTGCGAAGCGAACGATCAGACCCTCGAGGCTCGCCATAGTATGGCTGCGACCCTTTCAACCTGGGGCGAGTTGTGTGACGCCACCGGGATCGAATTCGGCGACACCGCTTCCGACGCACCCGTCAAGCGGGTGATCAGCGGCGGCATTCTGAATATAGCCAAGCGCACCGACAGCCCGGCACCTCCGGCACCATCCGGCGGCCATCGTTGCGGTGCTGGCTGTTCCCACTAGTGTTCTGTCAGATTTCGCTTGACAGGGCACGACAGTCAGGCCAGGAAGTCCCCGGACGTAATTCGTTCACAGCCGGAGACCGGAAGATTGTAAAGATATATCCAGGCGAGTAGAGCCTGCCCCCCAAGATTTACACATTCCGCCCGACGCACGTACAGCGGCGTACCTTCTCCTTGCGGCGAGCAGCCTTCGTATTCATCCAAAGCCGCAAGGATCAAATCCGTGTCCGCCAGCCGATAAACCTCACCGTAGACCGTGTCAACCGGTTCGCCGGACGGCACGACACCCGGATAATAATCGATCCGGTACATCCTGCCACGATACCGCGCCTTGCCGATATATGTCGCGTGCGCCGCGAGCAAGCGGTACATGTCACTATCAGTGTCGCGTCGCAACGTCCCGTACACGAAAAGACAATCCGCTGCAGCTGTTTCAAGCATTGTGATACGGATGCCCTTTTATCACGGTCATGGCCCGATACAATCCTTCGACCAGCACGATTCGAGCAACTGATTCTGCCAGCGTCAGGCCGGAAAGTGCCCAAACCTGATCAGCGCGATGGTGAACGTTCTGCCCGAGACCCAATGCCCCGCCAACGACAACTACCAGCCGACGTTTACCGGCCATGGTGCCGTTGCCTTCGGCCGCAGCGCGCAGGACTGCAACCAGGCTTGTGGTTGTCACCGGCTTGCCGTTTTCGTCGCAGACCGCCACCCAGTCATCCGGTTGGATGGCCTGCAAAATCCGCGCGCCCTCCGCTGTTTTTACCGCGTCCGGGGGTCGGCGATCGACCTTTTCGGGCCGTAAAACCTGGACCTCACAGGAACCTAAACGCTTTAGGCGCGTCACATACTCATCGACGACAGACGCTGTGGTCGGCGGCTTCGGCTTTCCCAGAAATATGAGCAATAGCTTCATGTCGACCTGTCAGCCAGATTGAAATACTGCGGTTAGGCACGTACGATACCTCGATACCTCCCATGAACCAATTCATCTGAGAGAGCGCAATGACTGCCCAACTTGATCTCACACCCGACGCGACAAATATTCTCACGCATGAATTTTTCGAAGCCCGCTGCCTGATCCTTGAGCTTGGTGCCGCTTTGGATCGCGTCGAGCGCGCCTCCGACAATAAGGCAGCCCTGCAGGATAGTCGCCACAAGAAACTTCTTGAAGGCATCCGATTCCTGCTCGAATCCGGCACCGGCCGCGCCGAGAACATCCAGAACCTTTTCTCGCTCTGACACGCCACCAGACTCCTCTGTATTTTTCGACATTTTATACCTCCCCTTTATTCCCATGGAAATCATAGACCCGCATATTCACATGGTGTCGCGCACCACCGACGATTACGAACGCTTGGCATTTGCCAAGGTCGTTGCTGTCTCCGAACCGGCGTTTTGGGCCGGTTTTGACCGCACCGGCGTCGACTCCTTCCGCGATTATTTTCGACAACTAACCGAGTTCGAACCGGCGCGGGCCGAGAAATATGGCATCCAGCACTATTGCTGGATGTGCGTCAACGCCAAGGAAGCGGAGAACGTCGAGCTGTCACGGGAAGTAATGGCAATCATTCCGGAATTCCTCGACTGCCCGACCGTCCTGGGTATCGGCGAAATAGGTCTCAACAAAAACACCCCGAACGAACTGATCATCTTTGAAGAACAGGTCCAGCTGGCGCTCGAGCATGACCAGATCATTCTAATCCACACGCCGCACCTCGAGGACAAGAAGAAAGGGACACTCATGATCATCGACGCGCTGCGCAATCAAGGCGTGGCCCCCGGACGCGTGTTGATCGATCACGTCGAGGAACACACGGTCAAAGCCGTGCTCGACAACGGGTTCTGGGGCGGCATGACGATCTATCCGATCAGCAAGTGCTCGCCCAAACGCGGCGTCGATATTCTCGAACGCTACGGGACCGAGCGGATCATGGTCAACTCCGCCGGCGACTGGGGACACTCGGATCCTATGAATACACATCGTACGTTGATGGAATTCCTGCGCCGCGGCCACCCGAAAACCGAGGCCATTCGCGTCTTCCACGACAACCCCTGCCGCTTCTTCGGCCAATCGCCCAAGTGGAAGATTGCGCCGATCCTGGCCGACTGAGACGCCGCCCTCAGCACCAGTCCCGCCAGTTGCCGAGTGGGCCGTCAAGCCTATCGAAACATCGCTTGCACGCCGCCAGCGATTCATCGACTATCAGCATCGTCAGATAGCCCTCGGCCAACGTCGGATCATTCGTGAACAGCACGCCTCTGCTGATCTGGGTCTTGCCTGTATCTGCCAGTTCAATCGGTGATCGTGATTGCATTTCCGCCGAAAATTCTGCTAATCCCGCGAATCCCGCCGCCTCAATATCTCGGCGATTGAGAATCAGCCAGACACCAACACGCCCCGTACGCAGTCGTTTGTTCAGCTCGAGGGCCAGGCGCCCCATGGTGTAGCGCGGGTTGATCTCGATGACCGGCTTCAATCGCACCTCGCCAGCATGCCGATACACCAGCCCATCGATCCCAAGCGGCACCGGCACGCTCGCCTCCACGGACCCTGCTATCTTCGCAAAAATATCATCGTACAACCGATGCAGCCGCCTCGGCGCATCGCGATACAGGCCCCGAATGACATTGGTGTCCAAGCCGTCGGCAAAGCGGCCGATCACCGCTCCGCGATACTGGCCGCGGCCGTCCGTAAGGAATCGTACAATGCCATGGGAACTTACCGAACGGTCGGGGCGAAGGTCGGCATGCACCGAGAAGTCCAACAGGCCATCGAGCCACGGTTCGACCACGACGAGCCCCGATGCCGCCAGGATCCCTTTCAGCCAACCGCATTGATTGTCATCGAGCTCAGTGCCGTGAACCCGAACCGCATTCTGACCCGACGCGCCATAGATCGACTTGATCACCGCCACGCCATAACCAGCCCGCGCGATTACCGCGATCTGCGCAATCACCGCATCGACCGATTCACATGAAACACCACAGACCTCGGGCGGGCACAGCCAGTCATTGTCACTCCGTGTCTCCAGCCAGTCGCGCAACAGTTTTGCACTCCAGGCCTTCGAGAACAACTCGACCGGCAACTCGTCACCGATCGGCCGGCGCTGTGCTTCCAAATGCGAAAGCAAAGGCGCCAGGCAGGCTCGGCTGCCCGGACTCCAGCCCCAAGGACGCAGGGATCCGATACCCCGCTCCGCGAGCTGCTCGCAATCTTCAACAAACTCCGGAATATCACAGCCGACCGCCTGCATTGATGTGAGAAACTCCGTGCCCGGGCGTTGCGGCACAATCACCACATCATCCTGCCTGGCGGCCAGCATCATCAGCGACGCCAGGTCCCCGGCGAGTTGTCGCACCGCTTTCGGTAGCTGCAATCCCGGTTTGCCGTATGCGATCTCCGCTTCGCAGGCGGGGTTGAACAGGTAGACATCCGGCGTCCGCCCTTTCGACTGGGAATACACGCCGAGCTGTGAAATGAAGTCTTCCGGCAGCCCGGCGCGGCGCCGGGCATCGATCTGAAACCCGATGCCTTTTGCACGGCTGGGGGTCAGTGGAAACCGGACGACACGCCGGTACGCGTCCCAGTCGGATTCGTCCGCATCGTGCCAGCGCCGGAACCATTTCAGGCCGTGACCAACGTGACCGATCTCATCGATGTGGATGCGCTCGAGGATCTTCGATGTGCCGTCGTCGCCAAGCTCTTGGAACAGGTCGGCGTAGAAACGCGAGTAGTCGAGGTTCGCCTGCTCGAAGGTGAGACTCATTTGCGATACGAACTCAAGCGGACTCCCCATTGGCGCCGTGCACTTCCAGAAAAAATCATTGACCGGGAAGGCGCCGAATTCGAAGCCGAGCTGCTGCATCCGTTCGATATACAATTCTGTGTGCACCTGCTCTTCGATGAGCGTCTGTGCCACACCATGGCGGAATTCCTTTGGCGCGTCCGGAAACTTCAACAGGCACAACGCCATCAGCTCGACAGCGAGCAACTCGTGATTGGCAAAGAAGTGAATCGCCAGGGCGCGATCCTCGTCTTTGTGCAGCGTCGTCGGGTTGGGAAATCCGGCGCGCACCTCGCTCTGCCAGCGGTCGAGACTGAGCGTTTCCGGGCGCCCCGGCACGCGCGGCGCCGGCACCGCCGCACCCGGCACCTCGTCGCACAGGACATCGGGCCGGCGCAGCTTGGTTGCCAGGTCCGCAGCGAACAGTACGTTGTGGGCGAATTCAGTCAGTTCCATAGCATAAAGGTAGCACTCACATTGATTGCCAGGCGGCGTGTATTAGTAATTTATAAGCGTGACCCACCGGTCAGTTCAATGCGAACTGCCGCCGTCAATAGCATGTCTGCGGAGTCGCAGGCGTCATCCCGACCGCCCCGTTGCTCGCGTTGCACGGCTACGGGATCTTCAGCGAGATCGGCGGCACGCTGGAACTCCTCGAGTAAACGGAGAACACAACGTTTTCCGAATGAGCATCCCACCACCTCGCTGCGCGCACAGTTGATTACCCCATCCATCTCAACTAATGTACGCTTTCATACGGAGGGATGGCTGAGCGGTTGAAGGCTCTGGTCTTGAAAACCAGCGTGGGTGCAAGCTCACCGTGGGTTCGAATCCCACTCCCTCCGCCAGTTTTTTACCAGACGAAACTACTTGAGCGTAGCCGGTTTCACCGGTGACGACAAGACACGTGTACGAATCAATACGTGAGCATGCCGTACTACTCCAACGACGAAATCTCCTACCTGCCACGGCACGTGCCGACGCCGGTGAGCGGCTTGCATGCCTACGCTCGACAACCCGGGGTACGCGGCGGGGAGTCGATCGAATTCTGTGTTGCCGCTGACTCAACGGTTGCGGTCGACATTGTTCGCCACCGTGATCGCACCGAAAATGCAGAACTATTGACGTCACTGGGCACGTTCGACCCGGGTCCCCAAGTGGTGCATCGCGGTAGCTACGTGATAGTCGAAAAGGGGGTTGCGTTCAGTGATACATTTACGGTAGAGACTTGGATCCGACCACTTGGCGTCGAAGCGTGCGGCTTGGTCACGCAGGACGCGTTTGAGCTCGGACTGAATGCGGCGCTGGAGCCTATTGCCCGGCTTTCTTCGGTAACGGTCGCAAGCACTCCACTCGACAGTCGCACCTGGCATCATCTGGCTGTTGTTGTGGGCGGCGACAGAATGACGTTGTACGTCGACGGTGCTGCTGTCGGCGATGCAGCGATCAAGGAGGAACCTGTCCAGCACGCGCCGCTGCGGATTGGTGCAGGACAAAATGACGCGGGCGAATCAGCCGCCTTCTTTACGGGCGACGTCTGCGCGCCGGCGGTATACGAACGAGCGCTTGCCGCGGAAGTTATCGCGGCGCGTTTCACGGCGCGTGCCGTAACCGCAGAAACGGGTTGTGTCGGGCACTGGACATTCGAAGATGTCAGCGGACCGCCATACCGCGATACAACGGGCGGGTGTGACGGCCGCCCGGTGAACTATCCGATTCGCCTGATCGCGGGTCCTGGCTGCACAGAGGACAGCGATTGGTGCAGCTACATGCCGGACGCCGATCCGGACTTCGGATACGCCATCCGCCTCTTTGCAGATGCGATTCCGGATTGCCGCTGGCCGGTGACGGCGACCTGGAAAGTGCCCGACGAGCTGGAGAGCGGTCAGTATGCGGCACGAATGACGGATGCTGCGGGGACAGAGCGGTATGTCGATTTCATCGTGGCGCCGCAGCGTTCTACAGCGCGCCTTCTCTGCCTGTCGTCTACGTGCACGCGAATGGCCTATAACTATCAAGCCTTCGACGATGAGGAACTCGACTACGGGGCATACAGGGTACACCCCTCGTACCCGCTGCGGGGGACGATTATGGGCGCACGCAAGCCGGCTGGCGGACCGTGGTATCGAGCGACCATTGATTTTGAATTGCCGTTCTACGATTGGTTGCGAGGGCGTGGCATCGCTCACGACGTACGCACAGAATGGGAATTGCACGAGCACCCTGAGCTCCTGGATGACTACGAGGTTGTCGCCATCGCCGGTCATAGCGAATACTGGCCGCATCAACAGTACGAAGAACTCAGGCGCTTTGTCGAGCGCAGCGGGCACTTGCTGATCATGAGCGGCAACACCAGCTATTGGCGCGTGTCACTGGATCTGGACAACGCGGTCGCGGAAGTACGCAAACATTACTGGCACGAGGACGCGGTGGGCGCCGACTGTGACACTGTCAACCACGCCAGTCACAGTCATCAGCTCGATCATCTGCCCGGCGGGACGATGCGGGCTTGCGGGTATCTCGAGGCGCGTCTGACTGGCGTGATGTCTAACGGTTGGACGGATCCACCGCATCCGGGACCGCGCACCCATTACACAGTGCTGGCGCCGGAACACCCGCTGTTTCATTCTCCGCACGAGGTGGATACGAGCGGCAAGTTTGCGGATGGCGCAGCCGGCTACGAGACGGACTGTTCATGCCGCTCCGTTCTCGAACGACATGGTCCGCGGCAGGCCCCGGCATATCCACCGGCGGACGGCAGCGAGGCGCCGACGCTGGAGACGGCTTTCGACGACGGCCTCACGGTTCTCGCCCGAGCCTGTCTGCCGGCATCGGATGTTATGGATTTCGACGACCACCTTGATCGCGGTGAAATGCTGTCGGAGATGATAGTCTGGGAGCGTCCCGGGCACGGCCTGGTTTTCAATGCCGGCGGGGTGCTGACGGCGTGGCCACTGGCGACAGACGAGAACTATGCGGGGCTGATCCTCAACGTGCTCGAGCGCATGGGGCTACCGTGACAGTTCGGCTTCGAGTTGGCTCAGGCCGGCGTCGATGATAGCGATAATCTCGTCAATATCGTCGCGGGTAATTACGAACGGAGGCGAGAGTTGCAGGCTATCGCCGTTGACGCCATCGACGCCACCACCCGAGGTCAAGACAGACAAACTTTTTCCCAGCAAGATGTCTCTGAGGCGGTTGCCGACCTTTTGGGTGAGTGGAAAAAGATTTGGTTTCTTTGTCCTTCACTAATTCGAAGCCGAAGATGAGGCCCATGCCCCGGACATCACCAATGATCGGATGTTCGGCCAGCTCGTAGGCGTGCTGCAACAGGTACTCGCCCATCTCAGTCACATGTTCGAGAAGGTTTTCCTCCTCGATGATGTCGAGCACATCAAGGCCGACTCGCGCCGACAAAGGATAGTTGACATAGGTGTGAATGTGGACAGGAACCTCGCCGGTTTCGGCGAAACCGTCGTAGATCTTATCCTGAAAGACAACGCCTGCCAGAGGGCTGTAGCCGCCACTCGCGCCCTTGCCGAAGACCGCGATGTCCGGCTCGACGCCCCAGTGCTCCATCGCGAAGAACTTGCCGGTACGGCCGAAGCCGGTAACGGCTTCAGCGGCGATGAACAAGACATCGTAGTTGTCGCAGATCTCACGAATAAGCGGAAAATAAGCTGGCGCTTCACTCGGTCTACGAGACTATTCTGGCGGCATTGCTCGTTCTTCCCGAAGCGCACATCTTTATCGAGGGTGAAACAGGCACGGGCAAAGAGCTGATCGTGGATGTTCTGGCGGGCACGGGGAAGGGTGTAAAAGGCACGAAATACATACCGATCAACTGTGCGGCTTTGACAGGAGCGACTGCAACATCCGAGCTGTTCGGACATGTCCAGGGCGCGTTTACAGGGGCCATTGCGGATCGCGAAGGGTTGATCGAGGCAGCGGGCAGCGGGATACTTTTTATCGATGAGGTCCAATTCCTGGATCCGCTTGGTCGAGGTAAGCTGCTGCGACTGTTACAGGACGGCACATTCAGTCGGCTGGGAGATACGAAAGAGAGAAAGTCGAAAGCGAGAATCGTGGCAGCGACCAACGACCTGAAATTCCGAAAGAATAAAAAAGTTAGGAGTTCCGGTTTCATCCAGCGGTTTGATTATGTCATATCGCTGCCGCCGCTGCGTGATCGATTTGGAGATATCGAACTGCTCATTGTCCACTTTGTCAAAGAATTCGCAGAACCACTGATGTCAGTCGACGAGGTTGATCCTGATGACAACGCGGCAGTACGTAAATGGCTCCATCGGACGTGTCCCAACCGGCACGCATGGATGTGCGATGCGTGGACGGACTCAAACATCCGAGGGCTTCGGAACGCAGTGCGTCGTTGGGTTGCCGATTGCCAGGTCCAACGTCTGCTGACTTCGGATCAATCAGAGGTGGTTGACGACCCCGTGGAGAAGATGGATCGGCGGGGACGACCTCGTAGCATGTCGACGGAAACGGTCGTGGGGATGTTACGGCAGGTCCATAGCGAAGGTGGTACACTCCGGGACGTTTTTGACCAATTGGTCACCGGGGACAAAAAACATTACCAGAGTTATTTTCAATTGGAACGGCGAATTGAGAAAGCAGAGGATCTCGATGAAGCTGTGAAAGCAGAGTGCCTTCGCCGGATAGATGACTTGAAAAAACGCGATCCTAAATGACCTTGCATAGCCGATCGTTTCGCGTTACAATCTGTTATCAATTCCGTATCGGAAATACGCTATATAGGGTTTCGGCACGGATGCGAATCCGGCCGAAAGACAATCACAATCCACTCTAAACAAAGTCGTTACAACGGTTTACGGCGATCGCAAGGCCAGCTCATCAGGAGAATCCCACTCCCTCCGCCAGTTTTTATAACCAGAAAAGTTGGAGTGGATTACAAATTCTCCCTGGTCGCGGTTACAATTTGTTACCAATCTGACCGACATGAGCACGCCTGAAAATGATGCCATGGAAATCAATAAATGGCTGTAGCAGCCGAGAAAAAGCGGCCAGATGAACGACCGTGTCCATCCCGCTGCACGCCTCCTGCATCTGATCGCAATCCACTATATCTGACCTTCATGAATGTCTCGTGATCAGCCAGTTCCTCAATAGGTCTGACTATCCGACCAGCGCAGTTCGAAGCGGTCTCCCCAATGAGAACGGAGGATGCCGCCAACAGTGCCGGATGCACCGGTGAGCAGGACTGTTTTTCGCTTGAACATAAGGACCTTCCAATATCCCGAATCGACTCAGGATTTTTTCATGAAGCCCGCAGGCCGGTGCGATCCTATTCCGTTTTCGGTATCTCCGACCGGTCGATGAGGAACCCGGTCGTGCTCGCGCGTTCGAGGTAGACGTCACTTTGCTCCTCATCGCCGTACTTGTCGTTGCCCTGGTAGTCAATGAGGAACCCGAAGTTGCCGGGCGATCCGTCGCCGGCATTCGCCTGGCCGGACCCTTGATAATCGTCGTCCCCGCCGACCGAGAAGAGGATTGCGAAGCCGTTGGCGGCCGCGGCGCCTTGTCCGATACCGGTTTGGCCAAACGTGTCGTTGCCGCCGAAATCAAAAATACCGCCCAGTGATATGTCGTAACCGAACGCCGGTCCCGCATGATCGGCGGCGTACGTGTCGTTGCCGGCGTCGTCAAAGACGAGTCCAATCCCGTAGTGTACGCCGAAGCCGATGCCATAGCGCAGGAACCGGGATTCGCCGCGTTCGCCGCCGTCGAAGCCATTGATCGTCGAGCCCAGTCGTTGATCGTTGCCGCCGAAGTCGCGGGCCAGGCCGACGGTAAACCAGTAGCCGGCGCCGTGTGAGAAGTAGTCGCACTCGTAGACATCGTCTCCATCACCGTCAAGCATGATGCCGATACCGCCATTGGCGATACCGCGCGGGCCGGCCCCGGCGCCTTGGGACCAGCCGGCGTAGCCGGGGGTGTCGCCGTAGCTGTCGGGGTTGACGCCGCCGGCGTAGTAGTGATCGTTGCCGGCGGTATCCTCGATCAGTCCAAATCCGAGAGGGCCGCCGAAACCCTGGGCATAAAGGGAGGCGTGATAAGTGTCGTCGCCGGCGCGGTCGACCAATATGCCGACACCGCCAGTGGCGCTGCCCTGGGCGCGGCGCATGGCGCTGTAGGCATCGGTGCCGGCCCAGTCGACCAGGATCCCGACGCCCGCCAGGCAGGTGCCCTGGGCGACGTCGCTCGCGTCGTATTTGTCGTCGCCCGCGAAGTCGACGAGCATCGATACGCCGAGCAACGCACTGCCTTGGATGCCCGGTTTGCTACCCTTGTAGCTGTCGTCGCCCGCCAGGTCCATCACAACCAGGACGGGTCGGGTGGCGTTTACCACCCCTTCAACATACGTGTCGTTGCCTGCCACATCGATGACGACGGCGACGTCGACGAGCTTGTCGAGGTCGTATGTGTTTTCGCCCGGGCCGCCGATCAGTATCTTGCCGTTCTCTGTCTCGATGAGGCGCAGCAGTTTCCCTGTGGCGCCGTCGATCTTCGGGTTACCTGTTCGCTTGATTTTTGCGAGGGCGGTTTTCATTCGGGGATCTGTCAAAGGTGCCAGCTCGGTTGCCGCCGCGAGCAGTGCGGGGCGATTCATCTGCGTCATGGCTTCGCACATCCGTCGGCTGGTCGGGTGCTCGGGCCAGGACGCGGCACCGCCGGTAATCGCCTCCGTCGACAGCCTGTAGAGGTCGGTACGCAACAAGGTTACCTGATCCGCGGAGAGCGGGCCGATTGCAGTCTGCCATTCCTTGCTTGTCGCAGCCAGGCAGGCCTGGACTGCGGCGATCGCGGTTTTCCCGGATCTAACGCGGTACTCTGCGGCGATGGCAGGCGTGGTATCCAGTTTCTCTGCCGCCATTTTCAGCGCGCCGGCCAGATCGAATTCACTGCCGCCCAGCGCCTGGTGCAGTTGGCGTGTCAACTTCTCGGCATCGGCCGGGGCCTTGAGCATATTGCGCAGCATCCGGTCGCAATACCCGAGCCGACACCGGGCCCCGGCCGTGTTATTCAGGCCTCGGACCGCCCACGCCTGGTAGCCTTTGAACTTTTCGTTCAACTGGCGGGCTTCGAGCCCCTTGGTAATTTCGGCTTCCATAAGGACTAGCGCCGGTTCGGCAATGACATCGCCGAGCTTGGCGGCCACGGTTGTGGGCATGGGGGTGGTCATGCTCGCGCTGAGTGTCAGCAGCGCAATGGTCAGGGAAACGAGTTTTGCGGTATTGAGCTGCAAGGCCGAATGGTACTTCGTGTTTCGGGAACTGTGCGGTGTGTTGTGCATTCTGTCCTTTTCGGTTGACGGTGGTTGGTGGCGGAGATCGGTGTTGTGGAGGCGGGAGAAAATCAGCGCTCTCACTTCTGCTCTCCCGTTCAATTGAAGCGCGTCATGCGCGCGATTACTACGTTACCTACAGGTCGACAGCGACGGCGAAAACCTGAAGATCGCCGACAATGGTGTCGTGGTAAATCAACCACCGACTATCCGCGCTGAAGCCGGCATCAACCTTGTTCGCGATGTAAGCGAGATAGGGTGTGTGGATCGTAACAGACACGGGGACAGGTTAAATCTCCCCGTTGCGTCACCGTTTCCTGCCTGTAAGATGCCGGTTTTGTGGTGGTGTTCAAGCAGGGACAGGCTCCGTCCAAAAATGAACCGGTCCCCTTTTTTCTGGGCTTTCTTTCTGCGGAGCCTTGAACAGGGAAAGGTGAGCCATCACGCTTTAGGGAGTCTGATCACAACCCAATCTAAACAGATTTATTACAACGGTTTGCGACGATCGCAAGGGCAGCTCATCAGGAGAATCCCACTCCCTCCGACAAACTTTAGCCGACGGGGCTATTTGAGCGAAAGCAGTTCGACTCCGCTGCCCTCCGGACTTCGTTGTGACGGCGCCTTTGGGAATCATATTTCCCGCGCCGGACGACGGCTCCGGGCGCATCATTCGACGGCGTTTACGGTTGAGGCTCTGCCGCTGACGGCAGGCCGATCACCCCGGCATCGATCAACTCCAGCAGATCACCGAGTCGATGAATGTCATGCACCGCGCGATACGCATCGTCCTTGGGCTCGACGTCGGCGTGCTTGCCTTTGCGCATGCGAATGCTCAGCATGCCTACCCGGTTCGCCCCGAAAACGTCCGTATGCGGATCGTTGCCGACATACACGCTGGCTGCCGGCTCGACCTGCAACTGCTCACAACAGACCGTGAAAATCTCCGGGTCTGGCTTTTCCATGCCCGCCGTCTCTGACACTATCGCCGCATGGAAAAAATGCTGGATGCCCAGGCGGATCAGCTTCTCCCATTGCTTCACCGCCATGCCGTTGGTAATCACCCCCAGACGGTACCCGAGATCGCGCAGGCGCAGCAGCGTCGGGATAGTCTCTTCAAAAGGCCGCAAGTACACCGGCTTGGTATTGTGATAGGCAACTATCCCAGCCGCGATAAGGCGCGAACTCGGTGGTACACCGACGGCCTCGAGTAGCTCGTCGAAGTGCCGGTTCGAATTCGCCCCGAGCCGCTGGATCACACCGGCCAGCAGTTCAGTCCCGGTTTCCCGGTCGACCGGCAGTCCCGCATCAATCATCGCCTCGATCGCGTTCTCCCGCGCCGAGATACTCAGCCGCGTGCTGTTGTACAGCGTGTCGTCGATGTCAAAGATGATCGCGTCGTGATTCATCAGCCTTCGAACGACTCGTCCAGTTTCTCTTCAAAGGTGTGGTAGTCGAGGAAGTCGTAGAGCTCTTCACGTGTCTGCATCTGATCGACGACCGCTTTCTGGTCGCCGGCGGCGAGAACGTGGCGATAGACATTCAGCGCCGCTTGATTCATCGCACGAAAGGCCGACAGCGGATAGAGGATGATACTGCAGCCGGCCGCTGCCAGTTCGTTTTTCGTGAACAAGGGTGTCCTGCCGAACTCTGTCATGTTGGCCAGGATCGGCACCTCGAGCGCCTGCGCGAAACTCCGGTAATCATCCAGCGTCTGCACCGCTTCAGCGAAAATGCCGTCGGCGCCCGCGTCCACATACGCCCGGGCGCGCTCGATTGCTTTTTCCAGACCTTCCTGCGCAAACGCGTCTGTCCGCGCGATAACGAAAAAGTCCGTGTCCGTTTTCGCGTCCACCGCCGCTTTGATACGGTCCACCATTTCCACGCAGGAGACGATTTGCTTGTTCGGACGGTGGCCGCAACGTTTCTGCGCGATCTGGTCTTCGAGATGCACCGCGGCCGCGCCGGCGGCGATCATCTCCCGGACGGTCAGTCCCATGTCATCCCAACCCGTATCGATATCGACCAGCAGCGGCACCTCCGTGACAGCCGTGATGCGACGGACGTCCTCCAGCACGTTGTCCAGGCTGGTCATGCCCAGATCCGGCAAGCTGTACGACGCGTTCGCGACGCCAGCACCCGACAAGTACAGTGCCCGATGCCCCGCCCGCGACGCCATGGTCGCGCAGTAAGCGTTCACCGTTCCAACCACCTGCAAAGGCGTGTTCGCTGCCAACGCATCCCGGAATCTTTTGCCTGCACTCATTCGTCAACACCCTTAATCTTTATGCCAGATATCGCCTTCGCCGGGCTGGAACCAGCGGCTGGTTATGACTTTCGCGCGCGTGTAGAAATAGATCGCCTCCTTGCCCTGCACATGCAGGTCGCCGAAAAACGAATAATTCCAGCCGCTGAATGGGAAATAGGCCAGTGGCGCCGGCACCCCGACATTGACTCCGATCATACCGCACTGGATGCGATGGCTGAACTCCCGTGCCGCCTTGCCCGAGGTCGTGTAGATGCACGCACCGTTGCCGAAGGCTTGGTGGTTGGCAATGTCGATGGCAGCGTCGAGGTCTTCGAAGCGCATGACATTGAGCACCGGCCCGAAAACCTCTTCGTGACAGATGCTCATGTTGTCTTCGACCCGGTCGATGATCGTCGGTCCCAGATAGAATCCATCCGGTGCTGCGTCGACCTTTACACCGCGGCCGTCGACTAGAAGTTCGGCACCCTCCTCGAGGCCGGTTGCGATCATTCCGGTGACACGATCGAGATGCTCACCGGTAATCAGCGCCCCCATGCCTGCACTGCTGTCGCGATCGGCAGGCCCTACTTTTATCGCCCGAGTCGCCTCCGCCAGCGGCGGTAAAAAATCGTCCGCCGCTTGGCCAACAACTACCGCCGTCGATGCCGCCATGCACCGCTGCCCCGCGCATCCGAAGGCGCCGTCGATCATGCCGTCTACCGCTTTGCCCATTTCCGCATCCGGCATGACGAACACGAAATTCTTGGCGCCGCCCGCGGCCTGTACGCGCTTGCCGTTGCGACTCGCCGTCTCGTGGATGTACTTGGCAACCGGCGACGAGCCGACGAACGACACGCCACTGACCAGCGGGTGCTCGAGCAATGCATCGACACACACCTTGCCGCCATGTACAACATTCATCACGCCGGGAGGTAACCCTGCCTCGATTAGCAACTCGATCAATCGCTGCCCGGTCAGCGGGACCTTTTCGCTGGGCTTGAAAATAAAAGTATTGCCGCAGGCGATCGCCATCGGGTACATCCACAGCGGCACCAACGCAGGAAAGTTGTATGGACAGATACCAACGCATACACCGATCGGCTGACGGATCATCTGACAGTCGATACCGCGCGCAATATTCTCGAGACACTCGCCTTTCATCAGCTCGGTGATACCGCAGGCGTACTCCACCACTTCTACGCCCCGGCGCACATCACCACGCGCTTCGGTGATCGTTTTGCCGTGCTCGCGCACAATCATTGTGGCCAACTCCTCGAAATGGTCTTCGAGTATCATCTTGTAGCGGAACAGCACCCGGGCGCGCTCGATCGGCGGGGTCTCCATCCAATCTTCAAAGGCTGCGTAAGAATTACGCACAACACTGTCGACAATATCGGCATCGCACATTGGCACCGCCGCAATCTGCTCGCCGGTTGAAGGGTTGCAGACTGGTGATGTTTCCGCCGTGTCCGGCACCGACCATTCATTGCCGATCAGGATCGGGCAGCGCGTAATAGTTTCAGCCATCAGTATGTCATCTCCGTTTATTGCTTCGTGATCTCTCTTTCTTCAAAGCCCCGTGAACGCATCGTCCAGCACCGCCAGCAGGAAATCGACATCCGTGCGGGTGATGCACATCGGCGGCTTGATCCGCAGGGTGTTGCCGCGAAGGCCGCCTTTGCTGATCAACAGCCCCCCCTGGCGAGCAGCTTCAAACACCTGTAGGCATTCTTCGGTCGCCGGCTCTTTCATGTCGCGGTCCTTGACCAGCTCAACGCCAAGCATCAGCCCGCGGCCCCGGACATCTCCGATGATGTTGTGCTTCGCCTGCAGCCCGCACAACCCGTCTTTCAGGTAGGTCCCGGTTTCCAGTGCGTTCTGCTGAGCCTGATCCCGGTCGATGACTTCGAGCACTGCCTTGCCCATCGCCATCGACACCGGGTTGCCGCCGAACGTATTGAAGTGAAACTTGCCGGTCATCGACGCGGCAATTGCCGGCGTCGTCACGACAGCCCCCAACGGTGCGCCGTTGCCGATACCCTTGGCCAGTGTTACAATGTCAGGCGTCACGCCCTCGCCTTCGAAACCCCAATAGTCCGTGCCGGTACGGCCGAACCCGGTTTGGACCTCGTCGGCAATGCAGAGGCCGCCCGCCGCGCGCACAATATCATAAACCTGTTTCAGATACCCCGGCGGATACACGACCGCGCCGCCTACTCCCTGGATCGATTCCGAGAACCAGCCCGCGATGCAGCCAGGGGTCCCGCAGTGGATGGCATCCGCCACCTCGTCGGCATACTTCCCTGCGGCATCCGGATCGTCGTAGCCCCAGGGCCCGCGATAGGGATTGGCGTTCTGCACATGGTGGATGCCGAAATTGTGCGGGTAATTGAACTTCCACGTGCTCTGCGAAGTCAACCCCATCGTCGCACCGCTGCCGCCGTGGTAACCATTGCGCAAAGCCAGCACATCGTAGTTGCCGGTGTGCAGCCGCGCCATCATCATCGCCAGGTCATTGGCTTCCGAGCCGGAGTTGACGAAGTAACAGACGCTCAGGTCTCCCGGCATCCGTGCCGCCAGCATCTCTGCGTATTCCGCAATCACCGGGTTCAGGTAAATTGTCGTCGTGTGCTGCAGTGTCTGCAGCTGCTGCACTGCCGCCTGGGTCACATGTGGATGACAATGCCCGACGCTGACCGTCACGATCCCGCCGATCCCATCCAGATAGCGGCGGCCGGTCTCGTCGTAGACATACTGCATATGCCCTTCAACGATCATCAGCGGGTCTTTGTAATAGTGAAATATGGCGGGATGCAGGTACTGCTCACGCAGCTTCAGCACCTCCTCTTTCGGCAGCCCGCTATACGGCTGAGGCGTATGATCCGTCGGTGGCAAATTGTCCATCGTTCGCTGGTGCATACTATCATCCTGGGTCATTCAAAATATCGACGATACCATAGTCCGTCACCAATGGTTTGACCAAAGCCCGAAGATGTTTCGTGCTGTCCAAATAATCACGAGTCACCGGCGGCATTCGCCCAATGTGTCGCGATAAACGCGTCCATGATGATCTGGCCGAGGTGAAAAACAATGCAGGAAATCGTTGCCAGGGCTCTGACTTCGGCGGCCACCGGTAGAAATGCCAACACGGCGAGCGCCACCGGTAGAGTCTTCTGGCTCGCCATCAAGATGACGGCTTTGCGCGTGGCAGTATCGATCGGCAGCAGCTTTGACACGCCGGTATTGAGCAACAGGTAGATACCGTGGACCGCTTGCGACGCGACAACGAGCAACAGCAGATCGATCGCATCCAGCCCCATCAGTCGTTTGCCGGAATGGCTGAACTCCATCCACGGGATCAAGATCAACGCCAGGTTGCTGATCATAGACAGCGTGCCGCGCCTGCTGTCGACCCAGGCACGGCATCGGCTGCGCAGCGCCTTGCCGATCGCCAGCGGCACCAGCACGACCAGACACAGCTTAAACAGCAGGGCCGTTGCGGAAAGCTCGAGCTGACTGTCGCCGGTTATATTGCCGATGGCTATAACAATGACAAACGGCACAACGAACACTCCGCCGATATTGGTCATCACCGTCAACAGCAACGCCATCGCTACGTTGCCGCGCGCCTGTGTCGTCAGGGCCACACCGGACGAGAGTGTTGTCGGCATGCAGCAGAACAGCGCCAGCCCGAGCTTGAGCGAGCCGTCCATCGGGATCCACATCACGAGGCACACTCCGATGGCGGGGGTCACCAGCAAAATTGAACTGCACCCCCACAGCGTTGCCGTCCACGCGCCCAACGCCACCTTGATGTCGTCGGTCTTCAGCACCAGCCCGCTGATCAGGAAGATGATCGTCACCGCTACCAGCCCCGTTGGCATCTGCGACAGCCAGATACCCGGCGCTGGGAAGGTGATCCCGATAACTGCAGCAACGATCAGGCCGATCGGCAGGAATTGCTTCTTGATGAATGTCATGGAGCGGCTCCGAAAACAGGGAATATACGTTCATCCGGCGATCTTGTGGTGACCCGCGACACCGACTATCTTAAGTCATTCCAATTTTAATAGCGTCTTATTTCGATTTGTGCCCGGGTAGCTCAGCGGATAGAGCAGTAGTTTCCTAAACTATTAGTCGGAGGTTCGATTCCTCTCCCGGGTACCATCTTAACATGTTCAATATACGTAAGTAATCGCTATTTCCAGCAATATGATACACGCTGAGGTTGCCGCGCAAAGATGATCTTCGTACTCGGGCGAGGCGGTATCCCATGACCTTCCGGTCAATCTGCGCACCGCGGTAATTCGTCAGCCGGCAGATCATCCACGTGGATCGCACCGGCAGCCTTATAGTCGAATCCAGCGAGATAGCCGAAGCCGGCAGGCCATCTGGTTCCATCGTCTCATGTGGCTTTCTGCAAGTTAACTCCCCTGAGGTTCGCGCCGCCCAGATTGGCATCGCTGAGGTCGACCCCGCTGAGGTTGGCAACACGCAAGTCGGCTCCACTGAGGTTGGCATCGATGAGGTAGGCACCCCGGAGATCGGCAACGCGAAGGTCCAATCCGGAATCAATTTCCGTAACGCCGGGGAGCCCAGAAAGGGTCTCCATCCAAGGTATCGCCTGCCAATACAGGGCGTGCGCTTCAAGTCACCGCCCGTCACCATTACTGCCGGCCCCAACAGAGGCGGGCTGGTCGCCTATCTCTTCGAACCAGACGGCTATCAGCTCGAACTCTTCCAACCCCCGCAGCCAAGTATAACCTGACCGAGCCGGTCTGAACATTGGCAGATATCATCTGCCGAATTCAACCATCTACCCTTGGTCGGCGGCGACAAAATTATGGGCCGCCTTCAGCGCTTTTAACAATACTTCTCAAGCCTCGTACATCACCGGACAGATCTGCGGATCATCCAAATGCGCGGTGTAATAGCTATCGTCGCCGGGCACCGGCTCAGACTTTTCGTTGCGCAGATGGACCGCGAGACTCCAGCGCGGCACGTCGGAAATATTGGCGCCGGAGCCGTGGAAAGTCAGACTGTGATGCACGCTGAGCCCACCCGAAGGCAAGAGTGCTGGCACCTCTTCCCAGGCTGCTCCCTCTGGCATCTCAATGCCCTCTTGCAGCGCCTGCTGATCCTTGCCATAAAAATCGCCCTGATTTAAGAAGCCCCAGCGATGCGACCCCCGCACAAAACACATCGGCCCCAACGCTTCAGCTACGTCACTCAACGCGATCCACGCGGTAAAGAGCCCTTCGGCCTCCTGCCACATCTGCCAATACTGCCGGTCTTGGTGCCACCCCACATGCCCCGCCGCCTCCGTTCCCGGCGGCTTAATCAACAACTGACTCGCCCATACCTGCACCCGCCGCGACCCGGTCACCTCCGCCACCTGCCGCCCCACTGCCGGACACGTCACCAACTCGTGCAGCCCCTTATTGGAGCGGTGCGGATTGTTGATCTTACACAGCACCGCTGGATCGTAACCTGGATGCTCAGTCGGCGCCATCTCCAGATCGAATACTCCATCGCGCACCGCCACCATACCTGCCAACGCGCGCTGCAATACATCGTCCGGTGCCACTTGTTCGGCCACGACACTATACCCGTTTCTCTCGTATTCAGCCTGTACCATATTGATGCTCCTTTACTGTCCGATATTCTCGATGCGGATTCGCTGGAGAAAGTAGAACTTGCACCGGACCTGGCGCTGTTTGAGTGGCTGATCGAATTCAAAGATTCCGATCAATTCGACAGGACTGCCAAGCATCCGCTGTCGCTTTCACACATCGTCGTCCGAGCGCTTTTGCTTTTCGGACTGGATTCGAACAATCAATACGACGTCAAGAGTATCTTTCAAACAATCGCTGCAGCAGTCTTTCGGGGGCAGATTCACCATTCATATTTTGAGTATGCGACGCGATATGTACAGCTTAAGTTTGCCTGCCAGTAAGGTTCAACTCGCGCTAGCGTTGCCCCGCGCATTTCTGCCAATGCGCACAGACCTCTTCCACCGCCTGGCTGGTGAGCGCCTTGCCGGTCAGGTTGGGTTGATTCTTGTACACCAGATCGCAGCCACCGTCCGCTGTAAATGCGACGAAGACGTTCGCTTCATAGAGCACGAAGCTGCCGAAGCGCGAATCCGCAAGCACGCGCTTAAATTCATCAAGCAACTCCGGGACGTTCGAAACGTAGCGGTTGACTGTGACTGGTAGATCCCGCGCTACGCACGCCCCGATCATTTCCTGCACCACCTGGTGGCGCTCGGCAGAGCCGCCGGTATCGTCCTCGAAAATAGCGTCGAACGGGACGCCGAACAGGCGCAGAACAGCCCCGTCCATCAACCCTTCGTCGATCCACTGTCGCCAGTCGAAATCGATGTTCGCCGGGTACGCCATCCGCTGGCTGACGATGCGATCCTCCGGCGGTCGGAACCAGGCGGTATTGAGGGTGACGCGCATCGCGCGGTCAGCGTCGGAAATCATCTGCTTCGACGCTTTCAGGAAGTCAGTGTACGCGTCGCTGCGTATCCGCGTGATCGCCGCTTCGATGTCGTCGGTGCCGTGGGGAAGTTGAGCAAGGACTGCGTCGTTGAAGCCGTAGTCCTGAGGACTGTCGGTGTGTGTCGAGTGGTTTTCGACGCGGAAATCGATACCGTCGACATTGGCGTCCAGCATCTCCTGAACGCAGGACAGCCAATAGTCGCGGACCTGCGGTTCGGTTTCACAAAGGGCGCCCGGCAGGTAGTAGTTGTAGCCGCGCGCGAAACCGATGGCGCCCTGCGACCGCCGCACCTCGACCGGTGTGTGTCTGCCGGACGGCGGTCGGACCTGTGGCGTGCCGCTGTTCGGGGCGTCGAGAAAGACCACTTCCGGTCCGCGTCCGGTGTCGTAGGCGAGTCCGGCCTCACGAAAATTTTCCCACTCCGGGTCCCAAATATTAGTGCCGGCGGCGCGCACGCCTGGGAGCTCCTGCCCCTGTCTGTCGAATGCCCGGAGTAATCGGTCCCAGGCGTTGTCGAAATCCCAGGGCCCGTCTTCGAAGTCGGTCGTCACGACTACGTACTGGTCGGTGATGACAAAGCCGGACAGCGTGAGGATGCGTACTGGCGCCCCGGCCTCGGTGGCGACGTTGCCGTAGATGTCGCGCACCTCATCCGGCGACGGCTCGACCGTCTCGATCACATCGAAATCAACATCCAGTTGCGTGTACCGGTAGTTGACGTCGCTCGTCCAGATCTGCAGGTGCTCGGCCGTGACCCGGGTTGGGGCATCGTCCTTCTTTGTCAGGCGGATCGAGGTGATCGGTGCCGTCTCGAGGCGGGGCGCCATGTCGTCTGTCCGCCGCTTGAGACGCAGTTCCGGGTGAGCGAGGATGAACGGGTCGATCCATGTCATATAACCGCCCAGCTGCAGGAGTCGTCCCCATTTGCGCGCTTCCGGTGAGCCCTGCGGCAACAGCATCGCAACGCCGGCTTCGTACGGCTTGAAGCAACCGTAAAGCTCTAAGCCGTGGCGATGCGCAGCCTCGGCCGCAACGCGAATCGGGTTGCCGAGGTTGTCGAGAGTCTTGGCGTAGTTGTCGTAACCATGATCAAGATTGAGCCCGACAGCGTCGTACGCCTCCCGGTTCGCCACGTGTTCCTGTAGCCCGGCCGGCAGCAGCGGTCCGCCGTGACCGTCATAGTAATAGTTCCAGATCACGCGCCCTACACCGTTCGCAGCAAACGTGGCCATCATCGCGTCGATGTGCTGCGGCGTCAGCGGGAAATCAGCGGATAGCGCGTCATCCGGGAAATCGACTAAGGTTTCGAGTGTAAACATAGATTCCCGATTTAAGTAGCGAGCGTCGCGCCTCGCGCTTGGTGACGTGTTGAGTGTGGGAAGTGGGCAGGCAATGGAAATCCCGTCGTGATCAATCCGACGCGTCTCCCACAGCAACGCGTCACTGAGCTCGCTACGAATATACCACATCTTGGCCGATATATATTCGCACAACCCTCGCTCTCGCACAAATTCCGCGCCATCACATGCTCATCCAGCGTACGCCAATGCCGGCGCATTGCTGGCAGGTAACCGAATAGGCGGCAGGTCTAAAAAGGATCCCGCATTGCCACGTCATCATTCTTTCCGCGCTGCCTCGGCAACGCCAAGATTATAGCGCGCGCCCTCATGCGCAGGGTCGCAAAAGAGTGCGCGTCGATATGATGCGACTGCGGTTTCCAAGTCCCCGCTCTGATGCACCAGCAACCCGACCTTAAAGTGTGCCTCGGCGTTGCCCGGATCGGCATCCACCAGTTTCTCGAAAGCCGCCAAAGCCTGATCCGGGTCTCCCAGCGCCTGCCAGCAGACGCCGATGTAATACATCGCGCCGGTGTGGCGAGGGTCAATCGCAAGGACCGCTGCAAATTCCACTATCGCCTGATCATAGGTTTCCTGCCGCTGATACAGGCCGGCGAGATTCAGTCTGGCAGCGATCGCGTCAGGCTGCAGGCGAATCGCACGCCGACAGGACTGTGCGGCGGCAGGCACCTGGCCCAGCCGCTCAAGGAGGATCGCCTGATTAAGCCATGGTCGCGCTACATCCGGTCGCAGCTCGATGGCCTGCTGATAGGCCGTGAGTGCATCGTCGAGCCGGTCGTTGTCGTAGTAATAATTGCCCAGCGAATTGTACGCCTGATAAACTCCCGGGTCACCCACCAGCACATGTTGCCACAGAGCGCCGCTCTGGCTCCAGATTTCCGTCTGCTGCCAAGTACGCCAGGTACACAGCAACAGGGCGACGGCAAGCAGGACGTTGTAGCCGACACGCCATTTACCAACCAGCACGTTGCGCATGGCGATGATGCTGAAAAAAACGCCTACCAAGGGGAAGTAGCCGTAACGGTCAGCGGTGACGAACTGGCGGTCGACCGCCAGCACGATCGTCATTGCGGGAATGGCCGCGATGGCGCAAAAGCCAGCACCAAACCAGATAAAGCGCCAACGGCGCCAAACGGCCAGGGCAACGATTGCCCCTACACACAAAGCGGGCAGCAGCTGCCAAACGACCAGCCGGTTCGGGTTCAGCGTCGCGTCGAGCGCATACAACGGGCTGGGCGCGGACACCAGTCCGAACCGCAACAGCCAGTCGTTGAGGATCGCCGGCAGGTACACAGCCTGAAAAAGCGACATGCGGCTGCCGACATCGACCAAGCCGTTGAGCCAGTACACGGCGATTGCGATGACCGCAAAAGGAATAAGCCACAGCACTTGCGGACGAACGATCCGGCGCGGTTCCCGGAGCATTTCAAGAAGTAACAGAAGCGGCAGCACAATAATCGTCGGCTTTGCCAGCGTGCCGAGAGCGAAGGTGACGACCGCCAGCAGATAGCAGCGGCGGACATCGTCGTTGCGAGCGCGCCGGTACAGCAGCAGGGTCGCAAGCGCAAAGGCGGTAGAGAGCACTTCCTTGCGGCCCATGGCCCAGGCCACCGACTCTGTTTGCAGCGGGTGTACGATGAATGCCAAGGCGACCAGCAATGAGGTGACTCGGCATCTGCTCCAGCCTTGAACAACGAAAAACACCAGAACACCGTTGATCGCGTGCAGACACGTGTTGGTACCGTGCAACACCCAGGGGCGCAGGCCGAACGTGAGCGATTCTGCGAAGTGCGTCAGATAGGTGACGGGGATGTACAGCAGCTCGCCGCGGACACTGCCGGGAGTCAACAATGCCTTGATGTTGTCGACCGAGAACGAGCGCAGGTACGGGTTGCCGAGAATATAGGATTGATCGTCCCAGTTGGTGAACTCGAATCCCAGTGTCCGGCCGTACAGTACAATGGCAACCAGCGCCAGTGCCAGTGGCATCCATGGCTTTCCATGGACCGTCGGGTCGCGGCCCGACACGCTCGTGTCCGGCTTCTTCAACCTTCGCCGTCGATCCGCACACCCATGTCGCCGCTGACGATACTGCCGATCGGCATGGCTCGGAACCCGCAAGCGACGGCGGTTGCAATAGCAGCATCGGCAGAAGCTGCCGGAACCATCCAAACCATACCGATACCCATGTTGAAGGCATGGAACATATCGCGGTCACTGATACCGCCGGCCTCCCGGATGATCTTAAAGATCGGCGGGCAGTTGAATGTGTTGCTGTTGATTTCAGCCGCCACTCCGGCCGGCAAAACGCGCGGGATGTTATCGTACAAGCCGCCGCCGGTGATGTGGGCGATGCCGTGCAGTGGCAACTCGTCGTCCAGGGCCTTCCTGATCGCGGGATAATAGCAGAGATGCGGTCGCAGCAGTACGTCGCCGAGCGAACCATCGAGCTCCGGTAGCTCGGTATCGACGGTATGCCGGCAAGTGTCGAACAAAACTTTCCGTGCCAGGCTATAGCCGTTGGTATGCAGCCCGTTCGAGGCGAGGCCGATGAGTACGTGTCCGGGTGCTACGTCGGCGCCGGTGATCATTCGGCCTTTCTCGATGACACCGGTGATGACTCCGACCAGATCGTAATCGGCGCCGTACATGCCCGGCATTTCGGCAGTTTCACCGCCGAGCACTGCGACGTTGCAGGCGCTACAGGCGGCCGCGATGCCGCCGAGCACTTCTTCATACAGCGGGCTGCGCAGCTTGCCGATACCGACGTAGTCCATGAAATACAGCGGTTCGGCGCCCTGCACGGCAATGTCGTTGATGCAGTGGTTGACGATGTCATGGCCGACGCCGTCGTGCCGACCGGCCAGGCAGGCAACCATCAGCTTGGTGCCAACACCGTCGATACTGGAGACCAGCACAGGCTCCTTGTATTTGCTTAGGTCGAGCTGAAACAAGCCGCCGAAGCCGCCGATGCCCTGGAGCATTTCAGGCCGCCGGGTCGCAGCCAAGCGGTCTTTCACACGGCCCAGCAAGTCATGGGAAAGATCGATGTCAACGCCCGCCTCTTTATATGCGTTTGTCGAAACACTCATAGTCGTTGGTCGATGTTACTGGTCAGCCGTTCCTGCGAACTCCACATTCCTGTGTCGTCGCACTATATATCTGTAAGCAGGCAGAGGCAACGCAGGGCTTGATTTCTACGGTCTCACCGGTATACTACGCGCTCGCTTTCGATCTAGGTTGTACCACTCTGTTCACACAATTATCAATTATATCATACCAATCACAGGAGCCACGTCATGGCAATTAAAATGGGCATCAACGGGTTCGGCCGCATCGGCAGGCTGGTTTTCCGTGCAACAGCCAATAATCCCAACGTCCAGGTCGTCGGTATCAACGACCCTTTCATCGACCTCGACTACATGGAATACATGCTCAAGTACGACACCGTGCACGGCCGCTTCGACGGTGAGATCTCGATCAGCGATGGCAAGCTGATAGTCAACGGCGATAGCATCTCCATCTACGATCGCATGGATCCGTATGAGATCGGGTGGGGCGAGTGTGGGGCCGAATACGTCGTCGAGTCGACCGGAGTGTTCAGTTCGACGGACAAGGCTAAGGCACACTTGGCCGCCGGCGCCAGGAAAGTAGTAATTTCCGCCCCATCGGGCGACGCGCCGATGTTCGTTATGGGCGTTAATCACGAGACTTACAGCTCCGACATGGACGTTGTCTCGAATGCTTCCTGCACCACTAACTGTTTGGCACCCCTGGCCAAGGTGGTTAACGACAACTTCGGCATTATCGAAGGCCTGATGACCACGGTACACGCGGTCACGGCGACGCAGAAGACTGTTGACGGACCGTCGCAAAAAGACTGGCGCGGCGGGCGTGCGGCGTGTGACAATATCATCCCATCAAGCACCGGCGCCGCCAAGGCTGTGGGGGTGGTCATCCCCGAGCTCAACGGCAAGCTTACCGGCATGGCCTTCCGTGTGCCGGTCGCCGACGTCTCCGTCGTCGACCTGACCTGCCGCATCGAGAAGAGTGCCAGCTACGACACCATCAAGGCGACGATCAAGGCCGCATCAGAAGGCGACATGACGGGCATCATGGGCTACACGGAAGACGACGTGGTGTCCTCGGACTTCATCGGTGAAACCTGCACCAGTTTCTTTGACGCAGATGCCGGCATCGCGTTGAACGACAACTTCGTCAAGCTCGTATCGTGGTACGACAACGAATGGGGCTACTCCAACAAGGTGGTCGACCTCGTCGAGCACATGTCGAGCGTCGACGGCTGAAGCCGGCGGCAAAGCGAATCTGGCGACGGCCGTTCCACGGCAAGAGGAAGAGGCAGAAAAACAGTCTATCGCCGCACTTTTTCCGTTGCCCAGATCGCCAATTGTTCGCGGAATATTTTGGCGTTGTGCCGAATGTCGACGGGGAAGCTCTTGTTGAACAGGACATGCCTGATGCTGCGGGTCACGTCGCTGGCCTGGCCGAGCTCGAGCAGCTCCTGGGTAAATCGGTCGCGACTTTCGTCGGTCATCGGAAAATGATCGGGATGCGGCTCGATTATGATCACCGGGATCTGCCGGTACCGTTCGTTGCCGGCGCCGACCAAGGCACTGCGGAAGACGTTTGTGTGATTATTGAAGATCGCTTCACAGCAAACGGTATACAGCGATTCATCACCGGTTTCGACTCGATGCACCGAGCGTCCGCAGAACCATAACTGGCCTGTATCGTCGAGATAACCAACGTCACCGATGCGGTGCCAGAATAGTCCGTTGGCGCGGTCCTCAGTTTCGTAGATTTTATGCAAGGCGGTTTGTTCCGGCAGATCAAAGTACATGCGGCTGACGTTCGGCCCCTGTACGATAATCTCGCCAACCTCACCCGGCGGCAGAATTTCGGCGTCCTGCAACCACGGCACGATACCATCACTGATGCGCATGACCTGCAGCCGGACGCCCGGCACCGGCAAACCGACACAAACACCGCGACCAGCGGCGGTCATGTCGGCCGATTCCGCCAGGACCTTGGTGCCGCGGTTCATAGTTACCGGCAGGCATTCCGTGGCGCCGTAAGGCGTATAGGTGTCGGCCCCTTCGGACAGGATGTGCCGCAGCAGCCGCTCATGCAGGTAAGCCGCAACCGGCGCGCCAGCCATGATCACCCGGCGCAGACCCGGCAGGCGGATGCCGTGTTCAATGCAATGGGCACTGACCGTGTTCCACAAGGCAGGCGACCCGAACGAAAAAGTGACCTTGCTGTCGTTGACTGTGCTGATGATCTTCTCCGGCTCGACGTCGGCGGGGCGCGTCGGATTCATCTCGGGAATGGTTACGGGCATGCCCATGGCGAGCGTGAACAGGGCGAAGAGTGTGAAGCCCGGCATATCGATGTCGTCAGCAGTCACGTCGAAGATCTCCTGCAGGATACTGCGCTGGGCGTCGAACATGCCGTGCGTGTACATGACCCCTTTCGGCAGCCCGGTGCTGCCGGTGGTAAAGATGATCGCCGCCAGGTCCTGCTTCGTCGTCGCCGCCGTAGGGCTGCCCGAATCGTTGTCGACAAAGAGGTCACTCAGGTCATAGCCGCCCCAGAGGAACTTGCGGCCGATCGTCACGTTGATGCGCACCGTGCGGAAATATCGGCGAAAAACCAGCCGTACCAGGTGTGCCAGCGGAATCCCCACAAACGCCGCCGGCCGCACCTGTGAGACGCAACCAAGCAGATTGCCGCGGCTCATGCCGGGATCGATGAGGACCGGGACGGCGCCGATCCTGAACAAGGCGAAGGTTAGCGGTAGAAAATCGATACCCGGACGGACCATCAGCACGGTGCGCATGCCAGGTTCGACTCCGATCCGGCGAAAGCCGCGGGCATAGGCACAGGTGCGATTTGCCAGGGCCGCAAAAGTGATTGATTCGCCGGTGGCACGCACGGTCACCGCGGTGCGGTCACCCTGTTTTTCCGCCCAGCGATCGAGGTGGTCAGAATAATTGAAGGACTCGGTATTCAGAAACTATATCGATGGTTCGGAGTGGGCGTTGCATGTGCCGTGAACTTCGCACTGTTTATCGACCGCATGATCATCCGCTGCCTCGCATCCGACAATCCGTTGTCGGCGAAAACACCAGTGCCGCACAGTTTCGGCTTATCGTGGGGGAATAGCTCTGCGTCAGCTTACTTGCCGCTGCCTTCGCGATTGTCGTTTCTTTTCTTTTCCCTATCTTCGTCTTCGTAGGGCTTGTTCTCGTACTTGTCGATGAGCTTTTTGAGGTGCTCAACGTATTTCTCCGCACCGCCGCGCTTATATCCGGTCTTGGCGACGAACGTACCGTCCGGTGTGAGGATGATGATGCTCGGGTAGCCGCGGATACCGTACCTGAGGGCCAGGTCCGCGTTCTGCTTCTCCAGGGATTTTCCCTGCTTCTTCTTCCGCGGAAAGTCGACCTCGACCAGGATCAGCTTTTTCCTCGCATAGTCTTTGAACTCCGATTTATTGAACACTTCATTGTTCAGCTTGATGCACCAGCCGCACCAGTCGGAACCAGTGAAGTCCAGCAGCATATACCGGTCCTTCCGGTCCGCTTTCTTGGCAGCTCGTTTGAAATCTGTTTCCCAGGCGGGGGCCGCGAAGGCCGAGGCTGTAAAGCACCCCATCAAAGCGATGAGTATGAGTTGTCGATTCATGGTATGGTCCGCGGAATGTTGTTTTTGATTAATCGTCCAGTTTGTCTGAAATCCAGGTGATGAGGCGACGCGCACAAGCAGACTTCTCGATATGCCCCCAGTCTGTAGGCGCCTCTTGCTCCGACCGTGTCAGCAACGTATATGTTCCCTCCTCGCCAGCTATGCTGGCCAGGTCGTTGAGTACAATAGCATCGAGGTTTTTTCTGGCCAGTTTGCGACGGGCCTTGTCGACTCCGTCGCAACTTTCCAGGGCGAAGCCGACGCAGAGTTGGCCACCACGTTTTTCGGCGCTGACAGTTGCTGCCACGTCCGGCGTTGTCGCGAGTTGCAGCGTCATGCCCTCAGGTGTCTTCGGCAGCTTCTGAGCTTCCGGCGCCGCCGCTTTGTAATCGCCGACTGCGGCGGCGAAGATCGCTGCGTCGGTGGCAGTGAAACAGGATTGCATCGCGCCCAGCATCTCGTCGGCGCTGGTAACCGGATGTGTCGTGATCGACGGGTGCCGAGGCAGGTTGGCATCGGCCACCGGCCCGGTCACATAATCCACCTGGGCACCGGCAGATACCGATGCCAAAGCCAGAGCGCGGCCCATTTTTCCGCTGCTCGGGTTGCTGATGAAACGCACCGCGTCGATACGCTCCTGTGTCGGCCCGGCAGTGATCACGATCCGTCGGCCGCAGAGGCTGGACGGGATGGCGTCCTCGATCAGTCGTTGGACGATGGCCTCCGGCTCGGTCATCCGGCCGATGCCGGTCATGCCGCAGCCGAGCGAGCCGCTTTCCGGACCGAGCCGAAGCCAGCCCTGGTCTTCGAGTCGCGCGACATTGTCCGCCACCGTCGGATGCTGCCACATCTCACAGTTCATCGCCGGGCAGAAATAGCGCCGGCAGCTCGACGGCAACGACAAGGCGCTCAGCGCCACGATGTCATCGCCGATGCCATGCGCCAGCTTGGCAATCAGATCGGCTGTTGCCGGCAACACAACGAAAAGATCGGCGGTAGTCGCCGGATAAAGGTGCGGGTAGATTGCTTCAACACTATCGGCACCGGGCGACGGCGTCATGCCGGTCTGTGCTTCGCGTCCGGTGACCGCGGCAAACGACAGCGGCCCGACGAACTGCTGGGCTGCCGGGGTCATTGCTACGGTGACATCAGCACCGACCTGCCGCAGACGGCTGGCAACAGTCACGGCTTTGTAGGTCGCGATCCCGCCGCCAATGCCGAGAATCACTTTTTTGGTACTCAGAGAAGACATGCCTATAATGTACTGCACGTATGCCCTGCCTGCACCACGTGCTCATGCTCACCAACCGTTTACCCAATGCGTGGCTTTTACGTGTGACGTGAGTTCCGTGATAAATATGCATGTAAATTGCGCTGCCAACCTCTGGCAGCCCCGCCGAGAAGTGAAACGAAACGGCGTTGACGTGCATGCTGTCGTTGACACTGCTATGATTGGTGTTTTTTGTATCTGCTCGATTGTGAAAGGTTCCCGGACGAGATCACAGGATCACCGTCTCCCTGTCAACCTCTAATCCTTGCCTGGTCGTCATCCCCCACCCCGCGCCAGCGCAGCGCCGATCAGGCGGGCGCACAGATCGGGAAAGGCCAGGCCCTTGGCGGCGGCAGCCTTCGGGATCAGACTGGTGGCGGTGAAGCCGGGAATGGAGTTGCCCTCGAGAATAATCGTCTCGTCGTCGTTGACGATTATGTCGACGCGCAACAGGTCACGGGCGCCGAGGGCGTGAAAGGTAGCCAGCGCCAGGGCCTGCAGGCGTTTCTGCGTTTCTTTCGACAGCGAGTGCGGTGGGCACCGGTACTCGGTCTTGCCGTGCTCGTAAACGTACTTGGCATCGTAGTCATAAATCTCGCCGGGTGGCACGATCTCGATCACCGGCATCGGTTCGCCGAACAGAATGCCAATCGTCACTTCGCAGCCAATCACGAATTTTTCAACGAGGATATCGGTGTCGTACCGCAACGCCTTCTCGAGTGCCGGCCGCCAGTCGTCGGGACCATCCACTTTCGCCATACCGAAGCTCGAACCTTCGCGATTCGGCTTGACGATCAGCGGCAAATCAATGCTGTCCGGCAACGGTATGTCCGGCCGCGTCACGACGATCCCTGCAGCGACCGGCAGGCCGTTCTGCTCCAGCACATCGCGGGTGCGGGCCTTGTCGAGCAGCAACTCGCTGACGGCGGGGTCGCAGCCGACGTACGGCAAGCCGCGCTCTTCGAGGAGGCGTTGGACCGTGCCGTCCTCACCGAAACGGCCATGCAGCGATGGGAACACGGCCCGGACGTCCTCATGCAGCAGCGGCAACTCGCCGGTTTCAAGAACGATGTCGTCGACTGTAAATCCGGCCTCGCGCAAAGCCCCGGCAACAGCGCGGCCGGAATCCAGCGACACCTCGTGTTCGCTGGACGGGCCGCCCATCAGCACAGCAACACGGGTCGTCTGTTGGAGCTGGGGCATAGTAATAGGGGCTATAGTGATCTGGCGGTTCTGCACCGTTCCACGATTGCAAAATGCGCCGGTCTGAAATGAAACAAAGGTGCGCTCAAAAATTCATCCGGTTGTGGCGAGTTCGGCGGTGAGCAGTGGCGTCAGCTGGGTGACTGTGCCGGCTCCCATGATAGCGATTACATCGCCATCCCGAGCGGTACTGACCAGCTCGCTTGCTAACTCCTCAAAGTCGAAGTCGCAATAGCGCACCGGTACATCACGGATTGCCCCGATGATGGCCCGCGGATCGGCAAGGTGCTCATCGTCGAGCCAGGCATTGAAGGTCGGGATGACGATGACCTCGTCCGCCGCTGAAAGTGCTCTGCCGAAATCGGCGGCGTAGCGGGCGACACGCTCAAAGCGATGCGGTTGAAAAACGATGCGCAGCGGCCGGTCAACGTAATGTTCGCGCAGCGCAGCGATACCGGCTTCGACTTCGGACGGGTGATGGGCGTAGTCCTCGATCACATCGATAGTGCCGCTGTAGCGCAGGGACAACCGGCGGTCGACGCCTTGGAAACCGCCAACAGCCTCGAGCGCTGCGGATTCCGCAACGCCAAGCTTCACAGCCTGGCGCACAGCCAGCATGGCATTGATCTGGTTGTGTTGTCCCGGCACCAGAAGGTCGAGCACCTTGGCCGCGCCGACGTCGACGAAAGTGACGTTTGGATGGTCGTCGAAGAGCGCATGGGTCGCATCGGTCGCGTAGCACAGCAGTTCCGCGGCATTGTCGGCAAAGGTCTGGAAACACTGCCGCAGAGCGGCCTCGCCGCCGACGCTCCAGCAGTGGTCGTCCCCAACGTTGATGACAATGGCATGCGAGCTCCTCATGGCAGCCTGGGTGCCATCGCTTTCATCGACTTCGGTGACCAGCAGCGCGCCAGCACCGGCGGCAGCAGGGGCGGACAGGCTGGGAACCGCTCCGCCGATCAGGTAGCCCGGTTCGTGACCGGCCTGTAGCAGGATATGGGTGAGCATGGCCGTGACGGTGGTCTTGCCGTGGGACCCGGCGATCGAGACAACGGTCGGCCAATAGGGCGCCAGGGCAGCCAGAAATTCGCCGCGCAGCAGCAGCGGCAGGCCGCGAGCAACGGCAGCGGCGTATTCTGGATTGTCTGAGTCGACCGCGGAAGAATACACCACCAGGTCCGGGCTCTGCACATGTGCGGCGTCATGGCCGACGACAACTTCGGCTCCGCGCTCGCGCAACAAGTCGACGTTTTGCGATGCTGATTTGTCGCTGCCGCGTACGTTGACGCCGAGGTCGCGGCAAATCAACGCCAGCCCGGTCATACCGACACCGCCGATACCGATGAAATGGAGGTTGTTCCAGGGAAGGTTTCGCCGCGACATTAGTCCTCTTCCGCTTCTGCTACCTTGAGTTTGTTGATCAGAGAAATTGCCGCTTTCGGCTTGACACGGAAGTCGTTGTAGCGTACGACGCCGTCGCGGTCAATGATGATCGTCCAGGGCGTGCCACCGGTGCGGTAGCGGCGCATGATTCTCGAATACTCGTCACGGCTGCCGCTGTGGCCGACGGGGAAGTCGAGCTTGTACTTTTTCGCGTTCTCCCAGGCACGCTTCGGGGTGTTGCTGCTGAACCCTTCAAAGACGGTCTGAATAGCGACAAAGGCGACATCGTCATCATCGCTGTAGTGTTCAGACAGCGCCTGCAGCGCTGGAAAGCCGCTGCTGTGACAACCCGGGCACCAGGACTGAAAGCAGAAAAGGTAGACGACCTTCCCCGCATAGTCACTGATATCAATGGATTGCTTATCTTCGGGCAGGTTTCTCCATTGACCGACTTCCCATTTCGGCGCTTGCTGGCCTCGGATGCCACGAATCCGCTGGCCGCTAGCCCGGCAAGCGGTTATTGCCAGCGTCAGCATCATCAGAAGTGTAAGCGTGCGCATGATCTCGCTCCTCTTTGTGCCTGCGATATCCGGTAATTCGCAGTCCCTTCCCTTGACTGTCAATATAGTCGCGCCGCCACGTTTGATTAGTCGTGACTGGCTCAGTATATTTGCTGCTTTGCTTCATCCAAGGCCTGACTTTACAATCGACGCATTTCCCAAAGCAATTTCATGGCCCGCAAGAAATACGCACTCATAGGCGCCGGCGGTCGCTCTGCAATGTTCCTGCAGGCGATTTCTGATGACTATTCCGACGTTGCCGAGCTGGTCGCCCTCGCTGACGTCAACCAGACTCGGATGGACTTCCACAACCGGAAGCTCCAGGACGACAAGCACGACCCGGTACCAACCTACCACGCTGCCGACTTCGACCGCATGGTCGCGGAGCAGAAGCCGGATACAGTGATCGTCACGACCATGGACCGGGCCCACCACAAGTACGTCTGCCGCGCCATGGAACTCGGCTGCGACGCCATCAGCGAAAAGCCGATGACCATCGATGCTGAAAAGTGCCAGCAGATCATCGACACGGTTAAGGCCACCGGCCGTAACCTGCGCGTTACCTTCAACTACCGTTACGCACCGCGCAACAGCAAAGTCAAAGAGCTTATCCAGGCCGGCGCCATCGGTGAGGTACTCAGCGTACACTTCGAGTGGCTGCTGAACACCCGTCATGGCGCCGACTACTTTCGCCGCTGGCACCGCGACAAACGCAACAGCGGCGGGCTCATGGTGCACAAGGCGACACACCATTTCGATCTGGTCAATTGGTGGATCGACTCTCGGCCGAAGACCGTATTCGGCATGGGCGACCTGCGATATTACGGCAAGGAGAACGCCGAGGGCCGCGGCATCACAGACTTCTACAGCCGCACCCGCGGCTCGAAGCTCGCCATGGACGATCCCTTCGCGCTCGACATGGCGGAAGGCGGCGAATATCTCCATGGACTTTACCTTGATGCCGAGCACGAGGACGGTTACTACCGCGACCAAAGTGTCTTCGGCGACGGCATCTCAATCGAGGACACCATGGCAGTGATGGTGCGCTACCAGAACAAGGCGGTAATGACCTACTCGCTCAATGCCCACTGCCCGTGGGAAGGGCATCGGGTCATGTTCAACGGCACCAACGGCCGGCTCGAAGTGAACGCTGTGGAGGCCGCCTATGTGAGTGGCAGCGCAACCGATTTCAACCTGCCAGGGCTGCACGAGATTGATGAACCGGAGGAGGGTGCCGGCAACGTGCCGGAATTAATTCTGCAGGCGCATTTCGAGAAGGCCCACACCGTCGATTACGAAAAAGCACATGGCGGCCACTACGGTGGCGACGTGCGGCTGCTCCGCGACCTGTTCCGCGGCGCCGGGGACGATCCATTGGGGCGCGCCGCCGGCTATATTGACGGGATCAACTCGATCATGACCGGCATTGCCGCTAACCAGTCGTTCAATACCGGCCTGCCAGTGGACGTAGACACGCTTTATAAACTGTGAAAACATCGGTACAAACATGATCACGGGCAATCCAATTTTCGCAAGAGAAGTCAAGGCTGCCTCACGTGACCCCAAAGTGATTGGGCTGATCATAGCCTTTCTGGCGATGCTCTCGTCGATCTTGATTTTCCTCTGGCCATCTTCCGGCGTCTTCTCGCTGGCCTCGGACAAGAGCATGGAGATCTTCACGATCTTCCTGATGAGCAACCTTGCTCTGATTATTTTGCTGGTGCCGGCGCTGACCAGCCCTTCACTGACGACGGAGCGGGAGAATAACAGTTTCGACCTGATCAAGACTTCGCTGATGACGCCCGGCGAGATGCTGCGCGGCAAGCTGATGGCATCATTGGCGCTGATCATTGTCGTCGTCCTCGTGTCGATGCCGATCGGGGCGTTGTGCTCCCTAAGCGGCGGCATCGGGCCCAGCCTGCTGCTTCGAGCCTATGCCGTCATCACGATGGCAGCAATTACCTACGGCATCCTCGGTCTGGCGCTCAGCGCCCTGTGCCGTCGGACCTTCACTGCACTGATGGCCAGCTATCTGGCTGTTGCCCTTTTGGCCGGCGGCACCTGGTTGCCGTATTCCCTGCTTGGGCGTGTTCTGCAGTATCCGAAAGTCTGGCTCTTCATCCGCAGCTTTAGCCCGTTCGATGCCATGTACTCGCTGCTGTTCCCGGCTCGCCACGAGGCGACGCAGTTATCGCAGCTGACCGAGAGTCCGTACGCGGTCTTCAACATTCATATAGTGGGCATGGCCATCCTGCTGGTATTGTTGTTGGTTGTCTTCACCAAGTTCCTGCTGGCGCCGCCGCGGCCCGAACGCATTTACGGCTGGGTTGCCAAGGCGATGATTGTCGTCATGATCCCGGTCGTCATCGTGGAAGCACACACGATGTTCATCATTTACAGCGACCCGACGATAATCGAGGAATTTGCCAATCCGACATTGCTCCTGATTCTCTGCGTGTTCATCGATCTGCTGGTATTGCTTTTCTTCTTCAAGGTTCTCAAACTGAAGCGTACGGCCGGCAGCAAGTACTCGGAACAGTTCACCGGCTTTCGCAAGTCGGCCAAACGCAAACTCACCTGGCCATTCTATCTGATCGATCCGCTGAAGCGCAAGAAACCGATCCGCTTCATGAACCCGGTGTTCATCGCTGAGATGCGCGGGAAAATTTTCGGCAAACCGCAGTTTGTCATCTGGAGTCTCGTCGGTTGTGTGATCCTTTGTCTCACCCTGTTGATTCTCGTCTGTGTCCAGTATGCCGACGAACTGTCGCCCGACACCGTGCGCTGGGTGGCAATCCTCTACCAGATGGGCATCGTCGCGATCCTGGCGCCGGCAATCACCAGCGGCTCGATCACCGACGAAATCTCCAGCCGCACGATGCTGATGCTGCGGATGACGCCAATCACCGCAGTGCGGGTGGTCATTGGTAAGCTGCAGGCCGCTTTTGTCTATGTCTCGATCTTCCTGATCAGCAGTCTGCCGGTGCTCTATTCGCTGGCAGACCTCGAGGTGGAGGCAAATTACTGGCGTATCGGCGCCTGGTGCGCGGTGCTGGTGTTGACGACTGTCGCTTTCATCACCGCCGGCTTGTGTGCTTCGGCGTTTTCACAGAAGACCAGTCACGCCACCGGCATCAGTTACTGTTTTGCAGCGTTGATCTGTATCGTCACGCTGGCCGCCGAGCTTCCCGGTGTCTTCAGCTTCAACGTGCGCCTGTTCTGGCTGACGCTCAATCCAGTTGTCGCCGCCCTGCGCATAACCTCCGATGAATTGTTCCAGGACATGCCGGATGACCTCTGGCTCAATAACCTCGCTTTCCTTGGCGGCATCTCCCTGTTCTTCATCATCCTCGCCTCCGGCCGGCTGTACTACATCCTGACACGACGAAAATAGTGTCATTTAGGCCGAAACCGCGCTGCTCCCCATAACCGCGAGCGAGCGCCCACCGGGCAGACGCTGTCCGGAAACGGATTCGCCGCGGTCTGGCTGAATACCGAGATTTTCCGCCACCCGACTTGTAGACGGAAGATCCAATACGAAAAACTTGCTGGAAAACCCCGAAATTTTCAGCATGGGCCTGTTTCCAAATGCCCCCTCCCGTAGCATTGTTTTCACCGAACACGTGGTGCCAAACGTGGTATGCTATCTGCGTCTTCTACTGCATTGGTAATTGTTTGAGGAAGAGCGAGTGGCTGGTTGTGCGCGCATTTGTGCACGAACAATAGGAGCACACAGTGGATACGGGTATTTTAATGCCGACTGAATGCCGGCTACACCACCTGCAGCGGCGAGTATTCGCACGCTTTCCAACTGATCAGACGAAACGGCAATGTGCCGTCTCGACTGCGTGCCCTCAAACCTGTACATCATATAGGAGCACGCAATGGCCGATTCTCCATGCATTCTGATCATTGACGATCGAGCAGATGTCACAGCCATACTCAAACAGTACTTCGAGGCAGTCGGCTGTGAGGTACTGACCGGCGCCAGCGGCACTGAAGGCCTGGCGCTCGCTCAAGAGCACGAGGTCCACGCCATCCTTGTCGACATCTGCATGCCCGACATGAACGGCGACGACGTCCTGGCCCAGGTCAAACGCATCTCGCCGGATGTCCCTGTCATCGTCATGTCCGGCGCCGAAAACGCCACTACCGCACGCCGATGCCTCGACCTCGGCGCCGCCGATTTCGTCTGCAAACCGTTCGATTTCAACTACCTTAAGACCTCCGTCTTTATGTCAATCTTGAGCAGCCCCCGCATCTATAATTGAACAAATAGATAGCCAGGCACACAGCAGCCTGCATCGAGGCAAATCCGCCGCATCGATGTATCTGCATATTGAAGCAACTATGGAGCCTTCACCGCTGTGACAGAGAATAACGAAAAGTCCGAAAAGCAAAAAATACTTGTAGTCGATGACGAAAGAGAAGTCAGGCGACTGCTCTGTGTTGTGCTCCGGCAAAAAAATTACCAGCCGTTCGAAGCGGCCGATGCCTCGACGGCAATGCAGATGATCGTCGATATGAACTTCGACATGATCATCAGCGATGTGAACATGCCCGGCATTTCCGGCATCGAGCTGCTGCAGGAGATCAAGCGCCAGCAACATGGTATCCCCGTGCTGATGCTCACCGGCGCCTCGCGTGTCGAAGATGCTGTCGAATGTATGAAGAACGGCGCCGTTGACTTCATGTCGAAGCCGATCGACTTCGAGCAATTCACCAGTTGCATTCAGGACACCCTAGAAAAGCCGACCGGCAACGCAGAAAACCTCGAAAATGGCAGTCGGCAGCCCCGTCAACTCGCCCAATACCGCATCCTCGACCTGCTGGGCGAGGGCAATATGGGCATCGTCTATCTCGGCTGTGACGAAGCCGGCGACCGGTTCGCCGTCAAAGTTCTAAAATCATGCTATGCCGCCGACGACAAACGCCTCAATCGATTCTACCGGGAGATCAATGTCCTGGAGAGCCTGGCCCATCCGAACATCGTCAAGTTCTATGAGTGCGGCTTTGACGACACTGAACAGTTGCCCTATTATGTCATGGAATACGTCCAGGGGCAGTCACTGAAGATGATCTGTCGCAATGTCGTGCACAAAACAATGCACGAGAAAATGGACATCCTGCGCCAGACCGCCGATGCCCTGACCGCCGCCCATCGCATGCACATCTGGCATCGCGATATCAAGCCCGACAACATTCTTGTTCTACCCGACTTGACTGTGAAACTCACTGACTTCGGAATCGCCCGCGTCATGGACTCCGAGTTGACCGTAACGGGTCAGTTCCTCGGAACGCCCGCATACATCGCGCCGGAAGGCCTGGAAAGCAGCACCCATGTCGACGGCCGCGCCGATATCTACTCACTCGGCGCAGTGGCGTATGAACTGCTCCTCGGCCGTAAACAGTTCGATGCTCGCAGCGTCGGCCAGTACATAGCGGCCGTCGAGAAACGTTGCCCACCGGAACCACGCAAGCTCGAACCGAACTTCCCGGTAGCACTACAGGCCATTTTAGCAAAAATGCTGAAAAAAAAGCCCGGCGACCGCTATCAGACGGCCGATCAGATCGTCCGCGATCTCACTGCCTGTCTCGAGGCTCCCGACGTTCACCGCCTGAAGCTGTCGAGGAATTATGAAAACAACGATTGGGAGTGAAGATCAACGACGGTTCGAAAATCAACCCACCACAAAGCACCCCCAGCACATCTGCCGCCAAGCGTATCATCATCGTCGATGATGAAGCGCAGGCGCGAAAGCAGTTCCGAGACCTGCTGACCCGGCACGGCTACGAAGTACATGAGGCCGACGGCGCCCCGGCCGCCCTGCAGGCCATGGAAAACACCCATTTCGATCTGGTCATTTGCGATGGCCAAATGCCAGGTGTCGCCATGCTGCGCGGAATCAAGCGCATGCAGTACGGCGTGCCGGTCATCGTGGTTAGTGGCGTTGTCGAAGAAGCCCTGACCGCCGAGTGCATACAGGCCGGTGCCAGCAATGTCATCACCAAGCCCGTCGATATCAAGGCGTTCCTCCCTGCCGTCGCCGTGGCAATCGAATCCTCGTCCCGTCCCAAAAAACGCCGGCTGCGCCCGCCTCGGACGCGCCAGACGTCCGAGCATCGTGTCGGCCAGTACAATCTCGTCGGTAAGCTGGGCGAAGGCGGCATGGGTGTCGTGCACCTTGCCGAACGGGCTAATGAAGACGAGTCCGGGCAGTACGCTCTAAAAATTCTCAAGACCTCCGCCAGGGGTGAAATGGATTGGCAACTGAACGAGCGGTTCCGTCGTGAAATCGCGGTGCTCAGCAAGCTCGATCACCCCAACATCGTGTCACTCGTCGACCACGGCGGTGGCGGCAACCACATCACCCCGTATTTCGTCATGGAATACGTTAACGGCCGATCACTCAAACTCTTCTGCACCGGCCTGCTCAAAGTGCCCTTGCGTGACAAAGTCTCGTACGTCCGTCAGTTGGCCGATGCCCTTTCGGCCGTGCATCAGGCCGGCCTCCTCCACCGAGACCTCAAGCCGGATAACGTCCTCGTGCTGCCCAATGGACAGATCAAGCTCATGGACTTCGGGATCGCCGGCATGGAGAACTCCGATCTGACGAAGACCGGCCAATTGTTCGGTACGTTCGAATACATGGCGCCGGAAACACGGGCCCACGGTCATACTGATGAACGGTCCGACATCTTTTCCATAGGCGCCATCGCCTATGAACTGTTGACGCAAGTCCGCTTCCCCCGGCTGCCACCGAGTAAGCTGGACGATTATATCGCACCGGAACCGCCGCGCGATTCGGCACCAGACTTTCCTCTCGCCCTTGAATCTTTGCTGGCGAAGATGCTACGGCGGGACCCCGCCAATCGGTATACCACCGCGATGGCCGTCGTCAACGACATCGATATCTGCCTGCAGTACGCCGAGCTGGCCGATGCACCCGCCCTGGCCGGCTACAAAAAGGCCGGGTGGAACGGCGCACCGCGGCGCAGCATCAGGTCTGCCATCAAATCCATCTTCACACGGCAGAGTTGAGGCGGATAGCTCCTCGCCCGCTACCTCATCAACGCACCACGGCGACACCCTTCACCTGTGCATAGCAAGCAAGGCCCGGCTCGACATTCAACGCCGCAACGGACTTACGCGTGATACGCGCCAGCAGAGCAGTACCGGCCAGGTCGAGCTGGACCAACACCTGGGACGGCGAGTCATCCGACAGCGCCACAACCGTTGCCGGAAATATGTTTAGGATGCTTGACCCCTCCGACCGCTCCAGCGCCAGACTGACGTCAGCGGCATGGATCCGCAATCGCACCGGGCTGCTTGGGGCCGCGTCCAGTTCCGGCACCATGATCACTCCGCCGGAAAATTCGACGCTGGCCAAAGCAAAGGACTCGTCGACAGACAGGACGGCCCCCTCAACGACGGCCGCGGCGCTCGGTGCATGGCTGAGCGGCAAGTCGAGCCGGGTGAGCATGTCGATCAGTGGCCCAGACCCTGGGCAAGCACCGTTTTCGAGCAACACCAGATGGTCGGCGATCCGGGAAATCTCCTCCTGTGAATGGCTGACGTAAACAATCGGAATCGACAACTCCCGATGCAGCCGATCGAGGTACGGCACGAACGCCTGCCGCCGCCGCTCGTCGACCGCTGCCAACGGCTCGTCGAGCAGTAGCAGTCGCGGAGAAGTCAACAGGGCGCGGGCGATGGCAACCCGTTGACGTTCGCCGCCGGACAAATCGGTAGGCCCTCGCGCCAGCAGCGGCTGCAGGTCGAGCCACTGGACAACCTCGGCAAAGTCGAGACGGTGGAGGGCGTTGCGTTTCCAGCCGTATTCGAGATTCCCTTTGACCGTGAGATGGTCGAACAGGCCAACGTCCTGAAAGACAAAGCCGACACCGCGCTGATGGGCCGGCAAAAAAATATTTTCACTGTCATCCTGCCACACCGTGCCATCCACATCGAGGCATCCGGTCGCATGCTCGAGGCCGGCCAGACAGCGCAGTAACGTGGTCTTGCCACTGCCCGAGGGGCCAAACACGGCAGTGACGCCACGGGCTGGAAATTCAAAGTCGAGATCGAGTACGAAATCACCCGCATGCTTGAGAAATCGGCCATGGATTGTGCTCATCGGGTGATGCTCCAGCGTCGATTGATCGCGAACACCAAGAGCAGGACAAGGAACGAAAAGGCCAGCAACCCGGCAGACAGCACATGTGCGTGCTGGTATTGGAGGGCCTCAACGTGGTCGTAGATGGCAATCGACAGAACCCGGGTTTCCCGGGGGATGTTGCCGCCGATCATCAGAACGACGCCAAACTCACCGACGGTGTGGGCGAACCCCAAGGTGATCCCCGTAACCAGACCGCGGCGGGCTTGAGGCAGGGCGACTGTCAGGAAGCGGTCGAGTGGTGCCGCCCGCAGTGTGGCGGCAACTTCCATGGGCAGGCGCCCCATGCTTTCGAAAGCGTTCTGGATCGGCTGGACGACAAACGGCAGCGAGTACAACACCGATCCGATCACCAGACCGGTAAATGTGAAAGCGAGGGAGTACCCGAAAAGTTGTTGCCACGGTCCACCGATAGCCCCATGCGGCCCCAGGCAGACCAGCAGATAAAATCCCAGCACGGTTGGCGGCAGCACTATCGGCATCGCGATGACCGCCTCGATAGCCGTCTTGAATCTGCTGCGGGTGCATGACAGCCACCATGCCAGCGGGATGCCGAGCAACAAAAGAACAACGGTCGACACCGCCGCCAGCCGCAAGGTTAGCCAGATTGGACTGAGATCCATCAGTTTCCCGGGGGTTTACTGTCCTGTCGAACTTAATTTTAACCGGTAGCTTGTGAATGATTTCACATGCACAGGTGCTTGGGTTCGAAGAACGCGATGCTGCGGTATCGTTGTTGTCGCGACAAGGCGGTGGTGCACCGAAAGGGCGACAAGATAGCCATCATCAAAATTGGGCGACTGGAGACTATGCAACTTCTCAGATCTCCACCATTACGTCATCGCCCTCGATAGCGACTGGATAGCTGTGGACCGAATCGAAAGCTGGCGGTGTCAGGGCTGCACCGGTCTTCAAGCAAAACACCGCGCCGTGCAGCGGGCACACGACCGTCTCGCCATCAACCCAACCGCCGCCGAGCAGCACACCGGCATGTGTGCAATAGTCCTCAATGGCATAAAACGCGCCTTCGATGTTGAACAGAGCGACGGCTTTACCCTCGATCCGAAATGAGCGCCCCTTACCGCTCTCGACATCGGCAGTCGTAGCTATTTTCACTTTTCCCATGACCGTGCTCCAACGGAAATGTCCGCAGTCAAGGTGAGAGGTAAACGATATCGCCCAAGCCGCTACCGTCTCGCATATCTCTTGCTTTGCCACCTCGTGAATCAATCAGGTCGGGACCGATGCTGTAGAACCGGTAGCCTGGACCGGCGCGCTCGTAGCGCAGCGGCTGGCCATCGAACGGATCGATCGGCAATGTCGGCAGCAACTCAGGTACCAGATCATCGAAGCGTGTCGGGTAATCACCGGTACTTTGGCGATAAATTTCGAGCGCCAGCCGGTAGATCACAGCGTCCGCTTCGAGCCTGCTGCCGCAGTCGCTGATCATGATATCCTGGACCGTCTGCATGACCGTGCCGAGCATGACTTTGAACTCCTTCGCCAAGCCATCGGTGTACAGCGCCACTACCGACTCGTCGACCGGCAGTTCGGTCAGTATGACTCCGGATGCCCTGATTATTTTTGCGAGTACAGCGCGCACTTCCTGGTGTCCTTCGCGGTCAAGGCCGTAGCGATCCATCATGTCCATCCAGGCCGACATCGTCCAAGTCAGGGTCGGCATCCGGGTTGCATCAATCACTTCACCGTAGACCAGTGTCGACAGATGTATGTACCACACCGAAACCCAATGATCGCTGAGTAGGCGGTGCCGACGCAGCACATCGATGTCTTCCTCACCGATGATCCCTGCGAAACGCCGCTCGAAAAACTTTTCGTCGAACATTCGCGACGCTTCGTTACGGACAAAAGCCAACTCGGTCGGCATGACCTCGTGCAGCGGCACGCGGCTGGTCTTGATCAAAATCAGCCGCTTCAGCAAATCGTGTCGTACCCGCTGCGGATAATTGATGACCCGTGCCATGCCGCGATCGCCGTATTTCTGAACGGCGATGCTCATCATCTTCGCCATCATCACCGCATCCTGCGCAATATGATTGGCAAGGATCCGGTTGGCGGCAAAACAGTCCGCGGCACGGCTGAACTCCTCCTGATCCTCGTACCAGATGGCTTTGAGCACGAGGTACTGCGACAGTCGCCGCGCCCGGTCGAGGTGCGGCAGGCGAAGTTCCGAACTGATCTTGCGGCCGTACAGGAAGTCGCACCGGTCGATCTCGGCCGCCTGCAGAACAATTGGCACGATGCCGCGGTCTTTGGTGATGTGGGCTTCCAAATCGGCGTTTCGGAAGGCCCAGCCATTGTCCAGCACTTCGCGGATGGTTCGAGTCAGTGATCGCGGTATCGGCTCGAGCAATTCGAACGCCTTCTGGTAGAGCCCGCTGGCGTCGCTGGGCCGGCCGTAGTAGGACTTGAGCGCGTCGGCGGCGGGCTGGTCAGCGCGGGCAGCAGTGGCCAGCAGCAGAGCGACAGCGGCGATTGTTGTCAGATTCTGAAACATCGCAGATACAGGATAATGGCACCAAGATAAGCGTCAAAAAGGTACCGGGTTTGCGTTCAGGCACTATAATAGCTCGCATCGGGAGCATATGAAATGCCGGTAACGGAAACGGACATCCAGGATATGATCGGTCAAATCCGCGTGGCATTGGCCGCGGATCACCGGGACGAAGCGGCGCGTCTGTTGCTCAAGCTCCATGTCGCCGACCGGGCGGCCCTCTTTGATCTGCTCGATCCCGAAGAGCGCCGGCGCCTGCTGCCCGGACTGGGCGCGACAGATGCCGCCGACCTGCTCGAGCGCGTCGAAGATGAAACAGCGCTGGTAGCGGCAGAAGCTATGTCGGTCGACCGGCTCGCCGACGTACTCGACGAGATGGAACCGGACGAAGCGGCCGACGTCCTTGGCGATCTGCCGGCCAAACGCGCCTCCGAAGCCCTGGCGCAGATGGCGGATGCCACGAGCGTCCAGCCGCTGTTGGCCTACGAGGACGACTCCGCCGGCGGCCTGATGACGACGTCGTTCCTGGCCTTGCGCGGCCACGACAGCGTCGGGGATGCAACGGAATATCTGCGTCGCGTGCCGACCAATGACGAAGTACCGTATTATCTCTATGTCGTCGACGATAACCGGCATCTGGTCGGTGTGCTTAGCCTGCGCCAGTTGCTCGTCGCCGAGCCAAGCGCACGCCTGGCCACACTGATGGACCCGGATGTCATCCATGTCCGAGACGGTGCCGATCAGGAAGAAGCGGCGCTGGTCATGAGCCACTACGATCTCGCGGCGCTGCCGGTCGTCAATAGCGATGGCAAACTGGTCGGCGCGATCACGCACGACGATATTCTGGACGTTGTGGAGACGGAGGCAACAGAAGACGTGTACCGCCTCGCGAACGTTGCAGACAACCATCTGGAGCCGGACAGTCCGGTGTTCGCACAGGTACGCGGCCGATTGCCCTGGCTCTACATCAACACCTGCACGGCGCTGCTGGCAGCGTTTGTCATCAGCCGATTCGAGGACATCATCCGACAGGTCACGGCGCTGGCGGTGTTTCAGGCAGTCGTCGCCGGACAGGGCGGTAACGCCGCGAGTCAGAACGTCGCAATGATCGTGCGGTCACTGGTCACCGGCAAGTTGGAGCGCGGCGCAACAATGCGTATCCTGATGCGCCAGCTTGCCGTCGGCGCGATCCAGGGCGTCTGTGTCGGCATAGTTGTCGGTATCGGCGCGTGGCTGTGGCGCGGCAACCCGTATCTGGGGCTGATTATCGGCATTGCGCTGCTTGGCAACATGATGGTGGCAGCGGTAGCCGGCGTGCTGGTGCCGCTGGGGCTTCGCGCCTGTGGCCAGGATCCCGCTATCGCTTCCTCCGTGCTGGTGACGACGGCGACCGACTGCCTGGGGTTCTTGATTTTCCTGAGCCTCGCCGCATCGATGGTTCATCACCTTCTATGAGGAAGGTAAGAAAGCTTTCGGCCTTCAAAAGCTCGAAGACTCCGTGCCCAAAATCTGAAATTTGAACTCTTTGGCTGCTTATGTCTGATCGCAAGAATGAACTGATTCTACTGGCTAAGTCACTGCAAATAGACATGTTGCGCGTGGCGCCAATGACGCTGGCGCCGAAGCATCAGGACACCTTCGAGCGCTGGGTAGGGGAAGGTTGTCACGGTGAAATGAACTATCTTGCCGGACGCCTCGCCAGCGGGCGTCACGCCGGCACTGTCACCTCCGAGCCGCGCAGTGTCATCACGATCGGCGTCAACTACTATCATGAGCCACGCCGGCAACCAGCGTCGGATGAGGGTGCCGTCAGCCAATACGCCGTGATGCGCGACTATCACAAAGTGATCACCGGCAAGCTCAAGACGATTACCCGGATGATCGAAACGGAATGGGGCGGGGCCGCTCGTTACTATGTTGATACCGGCCCGGTACTCGAACGTGCTTTCGCGGAGTCCGCAGGTATCGGTTATGTCGGCCGCAACACGTGTGTCATCAACGAAACGTACGGCTCGTGGATTTTTCTTGCCGTAATCATTACCGATATCGAGCTGGCACCGGATGAAAACACCACAACCCTGCGCTGCGGCACTTGCCGGCGCTGCATCGACGCATGTCCTACGGCGGCGATACGCGAGGATTACACCATCGATGCGCGGCGGTGCATTTCCTATCTGACGATCGAACACCGCGGACCGATCCCGGTCGAGCTGCGGCCGCTCATGGGCAATTGGCTGTTCGGTTGCGACATCTGTCAGGACGTTTGCCCGCACAACGGGCGGGCAGTGCCAACACGGGTGGAGGATTTCAAGAAGATACGTATCGGCGAGGCGGTGCTGTCGCTGCGCGAACTGCTGGCGATTGCGGATAATACACAGTTTCTCGAGCGTTTTTCCGGGTTGCCACTGACCAGAACCAAGCGCCGCGGCCTGCTGCGAAATGCCTGCGTGGTGGCCGGCAACTCGGGAGACGTATCGCTGGTGGAACCGTTGCGTGAGTTAATCGAGCGTGAAACCGACGACCTGCTGCAGGAACACGCTCAGTGGGCTATCGATCAGCTAACGACCCGCTCTTGTCAATGTTGATCTGGAGAGCCTGCACAGACGCTGGGGATCGGTCTGGCAGCCGCCGACCGTGCCGAACTTGCCCGATTGGATCAATCTTGGAAACAGCTCAATGCTTTGCTTATGGCTAACGACAGTACTATTTTACCGAGTGCGCAGGTGAAATGGACCTGCACAAAACAGGCGGGCAGTGAAAGGTTAAGTGGGGTGGCTGAGGGGAATCGAACCCCCGACCTCCTGGGCCACAACCAGGCGCTCTAACCGACTGAGCTACAGCCACCATCTTGGGATGACTCGGCACTAACCGAAAATCGAGTACCGAGTGGCAAGGTGAAAATATGGTCTGCCCCCAGGCCGTTGTCAATATCAATGGAACAGGGAACGTCCCCTAAAAACACAGTAGCAGGATAATTGTCATGGAAGCAAGCAACCATTCATTTTTCAAGCTTTTCGAAGGTGAGACGGCAAAGCAGTTGATCGATCTGAGCGACGTCCGCCTGTTTCCAAACAAGACCATTCTCTTTAATGAGGGCGACTCGCCGGAATATATTTATCTGATCATTCACGGCCGCATCGATCTCGATAAGAAAGTGACGCCCAATACCTTTCTACCGATTGCGGTGCTCGAGGACGACACCTATTTCGGCGAATTCGGCGTGATCGATGGCACCGGACGCTCCGCCCGTGCCATCACCCGCGGTGACGTGCAGGCAGCAGTGATTCCGCGCAAGGACTTTCTCTCCATAGTGCTCGATAATCCCGGCCGCACTTCGATCGGCCTGATGCGCCACATCATCGCCAACGTCCGCAACATCGACAAACTCTGGCTCGAAGAAGTCCTGCGTGAGGAAAAAATCAGCATGGTCGGATCAATGACCAATTCGATTCTACACGATATCAAAGGTCCGCTGACGATTATCAAGATGGCTGGCCAGCTGCTGGGAGACGGACATGGTGATTCGGAAACGAAAGAGTACTGCGGCATCATTATGAGCCAGATCGATCGCATGCTGTCGATGGCCCAGGAAGTCCTGAGCTTTTCGCGCGGCGAAACGAACCTCGACAAGACGCCTACCAACGTCAAAACGATGATGGAGAATTTCCGCCAGGCCAACGAGGAGTACATCCAGAAGGCGGGCGTCAAATTCACCGCCGAAGCGCCGGACCTGATTGTCGAACTGGATGAAGACAAAGTCGAGCGCGCCCTGCTGAACATGCTGCGCAACGCCGTCGAATCGATGCAGAAACAGAGCGATGGCGAGATTCAACTGATCGTCCAGGAATTTTCCGACCACATCGAAATCATGCTCAAGGACAACGGACCGGGAATCCCGGACGAAATCCAGGACCGCCTGTTCGAACCTTTCGTCAGTCACGGCAAGCAGGGCGGCACGGGACTCGGCATGTCGATCTGTAAGGGGGTGGTCGACGCGCATCAGGGGCGGTTGACATTCAAAACCGGCGACGGCGGCACGACCTTTTACATACACCTGCCAAGAACGCATCTCGCCGCCAAACGCAGCACTGCCGATACCGCAACGGTATAGTTCGCTACCCCTGACAGACTTCAGCTGCTGCTGCGCATCTTTCCGACGCGGTGCATTTTTTCCCTTGATATCGGCCCATAAGTTGCCAATTCGTTATTCCTTTGCGGGCGTCAACTTCCATTTGTGCGTAGGCGTTTTTCGTAACCCGGGAAAAATTGCGCAACGTTGCAAATCAAAACTGCCGACCACGCACTTTTCACTTGCCGATGCAGTACAGATGGCTGAACGTGCGCACGTACATCCGATCGCCGTCGAAGACCGGAGTGCTGCGATACCCTTCGATCGTGTTGCGTGCCACTTCCTGAAACGCCCGGCCAGGCTCGAGCACCACGGTAACGCCGTCGACAGAGCCGATATACAGGTACTTGCCGGACAAAACCAAGCTGGAATAGACGACGTTTTTTCCGGCGCTTATCTTGAGCGGTTCCTGGAGCAACACATCTCCGGTCGCATCATCGAGCACCGCAAAATGCCCTTCTCGGGAAGCCGCACAAATGAGACCGTTGTCAACAACTGCCGAGCTGTAGTGCCGGCTGCCTTTGATCTTCGTCGTCCACAACGTCTCGGCCTTGACGCCATCGCCGTCAGGACTGAGCCGGACCTTGCGGGCAATTTTCTCGATGAAATACACGATGTCACCGTCGACAACCGGCGTCGCGTACTCGAGCCTGGCGATGCCCGATGCCAGCTTCTTACCATCACTGACCCGGATGACATCGCCGGAGTGCGGCGTAATGATAACGTCTCGGCCGCCAATGTTGGCCAGGGCCGGACTACCCCATTTCGGGCTTGCCGGCGTCCGCCACTTGACCTTACCACTGCCACTGTCGAGACCCACGACGCTGAGAATATGCACAATAAGCGTGTCGCCCGACAGGACCGGTGACGCGCTGTGCCCCCAGCCGTCAGTAGATTTCTCCAGGAATGTCGCCCACTGGCGGTTGCCGTCCAGGTCGTAACAGGCGACTACGCCGGTACCGAACAGGACGTACACACGCTGACCGTCGGTTACCGGTGTCGGCGATGACTGGCCGTTGTGGTTGTGGGTTTGTGGGAAATTGCCGTCGGCGCCTTCGACTTCGCCATAGTTGTTGGTCTTCTGCCAGAGGATCGCACCGCTGTCTTTGGCCACGCAGATCAGCGTCGTCGGTTCACTGCAGACGAAAATTCGGTTGCCGGTAATAACCGGCGTCGAGTTGGAGGTCGCCGGCAACGGTGTCTTCCACACGACATTCTCGGCCGCCGAAAACGTGGTGACAGGCTTGGCATCGGGATATTCGCCAGTGCCGTCGGTGCGCCAGCCGACAACGCTATTGGCCGACTTCACGGTTGCCGCCCGTACCGCGACCTCCGGTTCCTGGGCTTTGCAATCGCTGATCGCCAAACCCAGCAGGGCCATAAGTGTCATGCCGTGGTTGTGCAATTTCATGGAGACTCCCTTGTTTACTATGTTGGTATCCGCCCAAGCTGTTTTCTGCAAACTTCGCCCAGGTCATTGTCATTGAGATTTCCCGGGTCCAGCTCCGGCAGGCGCTGCCGCAGCAACTCGGCGTACGTCATACCGTCTTCCGCCAGCGCCTGCGTCCGCCGCCAGTAGTCGCGAACGTCGTCAAAATACTCCGGCAGCCAGAAGGCGCGGGAACCGGCGTCATAGATGGTGCATCGCTCCAACGGGTAGCTCGGCGAGTCGGATTGTGAACGGATGAACTCCGGTGCCAGCGAAGCGCCGGTTCGCAGCAGATCGGTGTCCGGAATCATCACGGACAATCCGCTGTCGCGGCGGGCAACGCTGAAACGACCCTCCAAATATATTACGGTTGCGCCACGATACACCGGAAAACGGTGGCGGCAGAGCGCGTCGATCTCAATCAGGATCTCTTCGGCACGCGGTCCGCCGATACAAACAAAAAGGAGCTCGCGCACCTGCGTCTGCTGGCGGTCAACGACATCGAGAATCTGCCGCAACGCGTACAGCAGGCTGGTGCCCGTTGCGACGACGTCGCCGAAGACAATAGTCGCCGCGGGCGGCAGGTTGATCTTGCGGTATTCGTTCTCGGAGATATACCAGTCTTGCGGGTCATCACTGTTGCGGGCGCGTTGAGCGCTGATGAATGCCGAGGCGTGCCGGTTCCAGCCGAAGGCTTCGGCGAGAGCGGCCCGCAGTCCGAAATTCAAACCGCCGCGGAGGATATGCAGCACCACGGTCTGTGCTTCCTCCAGCGCCGGTGTCCCCGTCCGCTGCAGCGCTCTCAACGTTGCTGCGCACGCCTGCATGAGCGCATCGGTGTATTCAACACCGACGACCAGCGGGTCGTTGCATATACTGCGGGTGCCCGGGGTCGACGCCAGCAACCGCCGGACCGGCAGCGTGGCCGGCGTCAGCTCGTACAGCGTGCAAATAGGCTCTTTCGAAAGTTGGTTGAAATGTTCAGCTTCCACGACAGTTCACTTGTCTGCGGTTGATCTGTATAATGCCATTTAATCCTCCACCCTCAATCGTCAACCCGCCTTCGTCAAACAGTGTTCGTGAAAATTGTGATCCTTGACTTTCCGTCGGACAGGATTAACATGCTGATCGCAACAGTGTTATTTCACGCCACCGTTGCGCCCGTAGCTCAGCTGGATAGAGCGTCTGCCTCCGGAGCAGAAGGTCACAGGTTCGAATCCTGTCGGGCGTACCAACTCTCTTGTCCTAAGCCGAGGCATTTCGGCAACCTGCATTCTTTTTTAAGAACAAAATACGACGATACCCATGTGCGTCGCAGGTTGACGAGCGGCAACTCGATCTTACCTTATTGATCTACTGCTGCACCGTAGGCCCGCCATTCACCGAGCCAGCATCATGATAGACATTAAGATTCTCCGCACCGACCCCGAACGCGTCAAAGCCAATTGCGCCAGACGCGGCACCGACATCGACATCGACGCCCTCTTTGAACTGGACAAGTCGTACCTGCAACTCCTGCAGGACGTCGAAGGCATACGCGCGCGACGCAACGAGCTCGCCGACGAATGCAAGAACAATCCCGACGCCCGCGAACAGATGAAAACGCTCAAGCAGGAGCTAAGCGCCAAAGAATTGGAACTCGGAGAGGTCAAAGCAAAAGTCGAGAAAGACATGGCATGGCTGCCCAACTTTCTCGACGACACCGTGCCGGATGGCCATGGCGATGGGGACAACTTCCAGATCGCTACTTGGGGCGAGCTGCCGACCTTCGACTTTGAGGCGCGCGACCACCAGGCGCTTGGCGAACACCTCGATATCATCGATACGAAACGCGGCGCCAAGGTCGCGCAATCGGGCTTCTTTTACTGGAAGGGGCAGGGCGCCCAGCTCGCCGCGGCAATGTTTTTCTGGACCCAGCAGGAGCTGATCAAGCGCGGCTTCACACTCTTTTTCTCGCCGTGCGCTGCCAAGCAACAGACACTCTTCGGCACCGGCTACCTGCCGTTCTTTGCCGACCAGACCTACAACCTTGAAAACGAGGATCTCTCGCTGATCGGCACCTCGGAGCAAACGCTCGTTGCCTATCACAGCGACGAAACATTGCCAGCCGCAGAGCTGCCGCATTGCTACACCGCCTTCACCCCGTGCTTTCGCACCGAAGCCGGCAGCTACGGCAAAGAAACCCGCGGCATTTTCCGCGTTCACCAGTTCCACAAGGTCGAGCAGATCGTGTTCTGCATGCCCGACGAGTCGCCGAAATACCATCAAATGTGCCAGGACAATGAGCAGGCCCTCATGGAGCTGCTCGGCCTCCCCTACCGTGTCGTCAATGTCTGCGTCGGCGACATGGGTGCGCCCGGCTACAAAAAGTTCGATGTCGAGGCGTGGTTCCCCGGCTACGGCGGCTACCGCGAGGTGACATCAAATACGAACCTGACCGATTTTCAGTCGCGACGCCTTGGCATCCGCTACAACGACGGCAGCGGCGGTAAAGGATTCGTACATACTATTTCGGCTACCGCAGTAACCGACCGCGTCGCCTGCGCCATCCTGGAGAACTTCCAGGACGCCGACGGCTGTGTGACCGTGCCCGAAGTGCTGAGGCCATATACCGGCTTTGACCGTCTCACACCATAGCAAGTCCGCCTGGGATGGAAGCAGCCATCCCGTCTTGAGCTGAAGAACCAGCGCTGTGTACCATGAACATCAATGTGGCCCGAATTCCATTTCGGCGGTATGCCCGGGTTGACTTGCATCACGTAAAGCCCTTGGTTATAGTATGATGCCGTTATTCCTCACCACCCTGCCTGTCCCGTCAATGGTATCTTTTTCATTCGGAGGCGTATCATGAGAATCAGCGACGCATTCCAAGCGTTCTTCCGCGTCCTTGGCGGCGCCGACCTCGTCGACAAGTCAACGCTGCCACCAGAGCCGTCAACTCCGGAACCTGACCCGGAAACCGCAAAGAAACTCGTGGAGGCTGAGGCGACGCTGGCAGAAGCAGTCGCGAGCCTGACCGCTGCCGAAGCCGCCCAGACCGAAGCCGCCGAAGTGCAGTTTCGTGACGGCGCCGTCTATGGCCTGCTGCTGCTGCAGCGCGAAGGACGCCTGATCGACTTTCTGCAGGAAAACGTCGACGACTACGAGGATGAACAAATCGGTGCCGCTGTACGCCAGATCCACCGGGACTGCGGCAAGGTGCTGCAGGAGAACTTTGCAATGACCGCAATTGTCGATGAGTCGGAAAATGAAAAGACGATGGTGGCCGAGGATTTCGACCCGTCCGCCATCAAGCTGACCGGCAAAGTCCCCTCGGAACCGCCTTACAAGGGGTTTCTGCGACACAAGGGCTGGCGCGCTACCAAAGTGCATTTCCCCACCCGCAGCGGTAAAATCGATCCGACAGTGGTCCAGGCGGCGGAAGTCGAGTTCATTTGACCTGGATTATTCAGGCTAATTCAAGTTAAAAGGTTCGCAGCCGACACCTGAGAACAAACCTCCTCAACCAGGTAGGCAAGCATGTCGCAATACATCATCGGTATTGATCTTGGCACCACGAACATCGCCGTCTCGTACCTGAACGCGGAAGAAGCAGAAGAAGCAGTACCCGAACTCTTCGCGATCATCCAGATCACCGACCAGGGCGAGCGAGATAAACGCTCCACGCTGCCGTCGTTTCTCTACCTCCCGGACGACAAGGAGGTCTCGAAAAAGGCGCTCGACCTGCCTTGGGCCGCCGAGCGTGACTACTGCGTCGGCGCATTCGCCCGGAAAAACGCCCAGTTGCTGCCGGGAAAGGTTATTTCATCCGCAAAATCCTGGCTTTGCGCCCAGAACGTTGACTCCGACAGCAAGATCCTGCCGTGGAACCACGAGGATCCCAGCCGAAAAATTTCACCCGTGACCGCCACCCAGCGGTTCCTCGAACACCTGCGTGACGCCTGGAACGACAGCATCGGCGCCGACAACGCCAAAGCGAAATTCCAGAAACAGGACATCGTCCTCACGGTCCCCGCCTCCTTCGACGCGGTGGCCCGCGACATGACCATGCAGGCCGCCAAGAAGGCTCGGCTCGAAGTCACCCTGCTGGAGGAACCACAAGCCGCCTTCTACGCCTGGCTGCAGGCCCACAACGAAAACTGGCGCGACCGGGTTGCCGCCGGCGAGCTCATCCTCGTCTGCGATATCGGTGGCGGTACCACCGACTTCTCGTTGATCAAAGTCACCGACGAAGGCGGCGACCTCGACCTGCAGCGCGTTGCCGTCGGTAATCATATCCTGCTCGGCGGCGACAATATGGACCTCGCCATGGCCTACGGCGTCGCTGCCCGGCTGCTCGAAGAAAAGGGTGTGAAACTCGACCAGTACCAGATTGCCGGGCTCACACACGCCTGCCGAGAAGCCAAGGAAGTCCTGTGCGCCGACGCCAATGCCAAACCCCAGAAACTGACCGTGCTCGGACGCGGCAGCAGCGTCGTCGGTGGTACCATCACCACTGAAGTGACCATAGAGCAGATGCAGGAATCTCTCGTCGACGGCTTTTTTCCCCTGTGCAACATCGACGACAGCCCGCAGCAGAGCACCAAAGCCGGCTTGCGCACCTTTGGCCTCGACTACGAAGCCGATCCTGCCGTCACCAAGCATCTCGCAGCTTTCCTGTCACGACACGGCGACGAGCTGCCTGGCGCCATCCTCTTTAACGGCGGTGTCACCAAAGCCAACGCACTCACGTCGCGGATCGTCGAAACGATCAACGGCTGGCGCGGTAAGAAAGATCTGACAGTACTCGACGGCACAGACGCAGACCTGGCCGTCGCACACGGCGCCTGCTGGTACGGCAATGTCCGCCAAGGCAACGCCATTCGCATCCGCGCCGGCAGCGCGCATTCCTACTACGTCGCTATCGAATCCTCGATGCCGGCGGTCCCCGGCATTTCACCGCCGGTCGCCGCCCTTTGCGTCGTTCAGTTCGGCATGGAAGAAGGCACCTCCCAGGAAATCCCGTACAGCGGCCTCGGCCTCGTCGTCGGCGAAACCACGGATTTCAAATTTTTCGGCTCCGCTGATCGCACCGAGGACAACGCCGGAGAAATCCTGCAGGACGTCAATCGCGACGACCTGCACAATCTGCCGAGCCTCTCAGCCAAGTTGCCGGTTGAGGACAAAAATACACCCGCCGGCACGCTTGTCCCGGTGCGGCTCCGCGCCGTGCTCTCCGAAATCGGCACGTTGCAGCTCTGGTGCCTCGAGGAAGGCGGCAGTAAACGCGAATGGAAGCTCGAATACGAAATTCGCAGTGCCGAACCCGCCAACGATGAGGACGAAGAAGCCAAGGAATAATCCGTCCCGGTCGGCTGAGATTGCTTTGGTAAGTTGAGCGCAGGACTATAGTACGTACCTTTTCCCACCCTGTACCCGTCTGTCCTGCACGTGGAACATTCCAGATACATCGTCGGCATCGACCTCGGCACTACGAATATCGTGGTATTCTATGTCGATACGTATGCCGATACGCCGACGATCAACAACTTTCCGATACCCCAGCTTGTGGCTGCCGGGGAAATCGACGACCAACCGCTGCTGCCGTCCTACTGCTATCTGCCCGGCACCGCCGACCTGCCCGAAGACGCCACTATCCTGCCCTGGGATGAGCCGGACCACATCGTTGGCACATTTGCCCGTGACCAGGGTACCCACGTACCCGATCGACTCATCACCTCGGCCAAGTCCTGGCTGGCCCACGCCGGCGTCGATCGTGCCCGGCCAATCCTCCCCTGGGGTAACGAGCTCGGGCACCAGGCGCTCTCGCCAGTCGCCGTCACCGCAACCTATCTCGACCACATCCGCCACGCCTGGAACCATCGCTTTGCACATGCTCTCGACAAAGACGATTCGCCATGCCTGCTCGAACACCAGCAGGTGATCGTCACCATTCCGGCGAGCTTCGACGAAACCGCCCGTGAACTCACCATCAGCGCCGCGCGCCAGGCCGGCTACCGGCAATTGGCGCTGCTCGAGGAACCGCTCGCCGCTTTCTATGCCTGGCTTAATCACCATGAAAGCGACTGGCAGCAATGGATCGAGACCGGTGAGAAAATCCTCATCGTCGATGTCGGCGGCGGCACCACAGACTTCTCGCTGGTCGAGCTCGACTCCGGCGGCGCCCTGCACCGACTGGCAGTCGGCGACCACCTGCTGCTCGGCGGCGACAACATCGATATAGCCATCGCCCGCGATATCGAGAAACAGTGGAACACCGAGCTCGACGGTGCCGACTGGTCGCTGCTCTGTCAACTCTGTCGCCAGGCCAAAGAGACGCTCCTCAACACAAAACGCAAGAGCGTCGATATCACCCTGCTGGCCAAAGGCAGTTCTGTGCTGCAAAACACACGCAAGGCCAAGCTGCAGCGCGACGAGTTAATGACCATGCTCGTCAACGGCTTCTACCCCGAAGTGGTGGCCGACGAACCGCCGATCCCGAGACGTTCGGGTATTCGTACCATGGGCCTGCCCTACGCCAGCGAACCCGCTGTGACCCGGCACCTGCTCGAATTCCTGCGATATGCCCACCGCCTCACCCATCCAGGAACCGATGCCACAGGTACCGCCGCCGTCTTTCCTGCCCGTATCCTGTTCAACGGCGGCAGCATGATCGCCCCCGTCGTACGGCAGCAGATTCTCACCACCGTCTCCGGCTGGTTCGACGGAAAAACGATCGAGGAATTGCCGGGCGAGGATTATTCGCTCGCCGTCGCCGTTGGCGCTGCTTATTACGGGCGCGTGCGGCGAGGCGAGGGTGTCAAAGTACGCGGCGGTCTGGCCCGGTCGTATTACCTCGAAGCACAACACGCCGAGGGGGCGCGCCAGGTTGTCTGCATCATCTCGCGCGACACTGATGAGGGAACCACAGTCGAAGTGCCCCGTCAGTTCAAACTGCAGACCAACCGCAAAGTGTTGTTCAACCTGTACAGCAGCGCCACGCGCCTGCTCGACACGCCCGGTGACGTCGTCAACACCTATGACGAATTGTCCCTGGTTTCGCCCTTGGTTTCGGTACTGCAATACGGCAAGGCGAAAGTCCGGCAAATCACCGTCACCATCACCTCTGAACTCACCGAAGTCGGTACCTTGGAAGTCGCTTTGCAAAGCGGCGAAAGCGAACACCGATGGCCGTTGCGGTTCGATCTGCGCCTGCTGGCCGAGCTCGAGACGCCCGACCCCGACAGCCCGGCGATGAATCTGATCGACAGCGCTGCAATAACCAAGGCGGTAACAGCAGTGCGTCAGGCTTTCGACGATACCGCACGGGCGTTGCCGAAACTCGTCAACCGTCTCGAGCAGATCGTCGGGCTGCCGCGCAACGAATGGTCGGTCCTGCTGCTGCGTGACCTCGCCGACGTTCTCCTTGAGCTGGAATCCGCGCGGAAACGTTCACCTGAACACGAGTTGCGCTGGCTCAATATGCTCGGCTACTGTCTGCGCCCCGGCTTCGGCGATGCCGCCGATGACCTGCGTTTGCGCCGTATCTGGCAGTTCTGGTTTCAGGGGCCAGTCCACGGAAAGCATCCGCAGGCCGCAGCAGAATGGTGGGTCCTTTGGCGTCGCATCGCCGCCGGCCTGCGCAACGGCCAGCAGCAAACCATCTTCGACAACAACGCAAAAATTCTCTTCCCAAAACAATCTTTACGGGACATGATTCGCGACGGCGAGCAGGCCCGACAGGAACGCTGGCGCTGTCTCGGAGCCTTCGAGCTGGTGCCCGCCCAGAAAAAAATCGCCACCGGTCGGCTTTTGCTCGGACGCGGCGCCGATTTGGCAGCCTTCGAGTACTGGGTGCTGGCGCGTCTTGGCGCCCGGCGCCTGTTCCATGCGCCGGAGGAAACGATCATACCGCCGGATGACGCAGCCTCATGGTTGAGTACCTTGCTGGAAATCCCCGCCGAGGGTGCTGCAAACCACATGCGTCTTTTCGCCATCACGCGTATTGCCGCCGGCACGGGTGTTCGCCGTCTTGACATCGACCGCGACCTTGCCGCCCGCATCACCGACCATCTTGCCAACGCAGATTGTCCGCAGCACTGGATCGACTTCCTTGAACCCCAGACTCTCGAGACCGCCGAAGACCAGGCCCGCATCCTCGGCGACACCCTGCCCCTCGGCCTTACTCTCCTCGACTGATTATTCTTTCATAACCTATTGTAAACCAAGATGTTTCAAGGAGCCTTGGGTTATAAAATCGCCTGGCTTTCAATATTTTAAGAATCTTAGGTCTCTCCAGCAGAAACTTTATATGTAATTGCCATATATATTATGTAATATATTGAAAATAAACTATTTATATAATATTTAAGACTTAAAAATAGCTTATAAGGATAGCTAAAAGAGCGGCCAGGATCATAGCGTATGGGAAACGCGCTAAAGATCAAAAATCCGGCGCATAAGCTGATCGCCCTGGAAATCTCCGAGACCGCCGGATCGGGCGGCGGATTCGCTGTAGACAGTGACAGCGTCCGGACTGATGTGGGAACCGGCGATAAGGACGGGCACCGGGTCGCGTGTATGCTTGCGCAGTTTGACCGGGACAGGATGGTCCGGTAACACGGCAAAAGTGATGGGCTGACCGGCTAATTGCTCGCGGACCCGGCCAACGAGCCGGCGGTCAATGTCCTCGATCGCCTGAAGCTTGAGGTCGAGCCGGCCCATGTGGCCACATTCGTCCACGGCTTCAACATGCAGGTACACGAAATCATGTGTGGCAAGGGCAGCGACGGCAGCATCGGCCTTGGCCTCGTAATCGGTGTCAATGAAGCCGGTAGCACCCTCGACACGGATGTTGGTCATGCCAACACAGGCGCCGAGACCGAAAATGACGTCGACAGCACTGATAATCGCGCCGGAAACACCGTACTTCTCGGAGAACGAGGGTAAGGCAGGTTTTTTGCCAGGGCTCTGCAGCCAGATCATGTTGGCAGGTTCAGCACGGCCCCGATTATATGGATGTTCTGCGAGGAACGTGGTGGTGCGAGCAATCAGGTCGTTGGCGACATCGGCTGTGCGACGGGCCGCGGGGCTGTCGTCTTTGGGGTCGATGCGGTTGAAGGAGATCGGGTCGTCCTGGTGGTCATCCGGCTTGTTGAAAGTGACATTGGCGCTGAATTGGGGGCCGTGCAGAATGAGCAGGTTGCGGTAGCTGACGCCGGTGTGGAAGGTGAAATCATCGGTGTTGAAGGTGTCGGCCAGGTCGGCCATGATCTGCACGGCATCGTCGCAAGCGATATGGCCGCCGGAAAAATCGATCAGCTTTTCTCCATCCGACTGGACCAGATTGCAGCGGAAAGCAATGTCGTCGGGCCCGAGCTCGATGCCTTGGGCCATCGCCTCGAGGGGGCCGCGACCACAGTAGAATTGCCTGGTGTCATAGCCCATGACAGCCATGTTGGCAACGTCGGAGGAAGTCGGAATGTCTTCGTAGGGAAGGCTTTTAAACATTCCGGAGGCGCCTTCCGCCGCGATTGCGTCCATGTTCGGCGTTGTAGCGTGCTCGAGCGGGGTCTTGCCGTCGAGTTCAGGCAATGGATCGTCCGACATGCCGTCGGTGAGGAAAAGAACTGTCTTATTCATAGGTATATAAATTATACGCTCAATTGGAAAAATCACCAGTGCGCAATACAATACCTATTCAGCCGTAAGGAGTTACAGGTGAAGTATTTCAGCACACGCGGGCAGGTCGAACCGGTAGGATTCACCGATGCCGTGATGATGGGGCTGGCGGACGACGGCGGGCTGCTGCTGCCGGTATCGATCCCGGCAGTTGCGGATCGGCTGGAGGCCTGGCGCCAGCTCGACTATCCGTCGCTGGCCTTCGAAGTGCTGCGGCTGTTTGTCAGTGCCGAGGACATTTCCGATGACGAGCTGCAAACGCTGGTAACGCGCAGTTACGCGACGTTCGACCACCCGGAGATCGCACCAGTAGTGCCGGTGGGCGATATCTACGTGATGGAGCTGTTTCACGGACCAACGCTGGCGTTCAAGGATTTTGCGCTGCAATTGCTGGGAAACCTGTTCGAGCATATCCTGGCACGGCGCGGGCAGAAGCTGAACATTGTCGGAGCCACAAGCGGCGACACGGGCAGTGCGGCGATCGCCGGGGTGCGCGGCAAGGCCAATATCAGTATTTTCGTCATGCACCCGCACAATCGCGTCAGCCCGCTGCAGGAGCGTCAAATGACGACGGTGCTCGATGACAATGTGCACAATATCGCGATCGAAGGGACGTTCGACGACGGGCAGCGGATCATGAAAGCCTTGTTCAACGACCTGGCATTCAAGCAGGACTACAGCCTGGGGGCGGTGAATTCGGTGAACTGGGCGCGGGTGGCGGCGCAGATCGTCTACTATTTCTGGGGCGCTTTCCGGGTTCAGGAGGCGACAGGTGCAACAGCTGTCCAGTGCAGCGTGCCGACAGGCAACTTCGGTGATGTGTTTGCGGGCTACCTCGCCAGGCGCATGGGGGCGCCGATTGCGAATCTGGTGGTGGCAACGAACGAGAACGATATTCTGTCGAGATTCTTCGCGACCGGTGTCTACAGCCGTTCGACTGTGGTGCCGACGCTGAGCCCGTCGATGGATATCCAGATCGCCAGCAATTTCGAGAGGTATCTCTATTATGCGGTGGGCGAGGACAGCGAACGGCTGCGCGACCTGATGGCGGCATTTGAAGAGGCCGGGGAGATTTCGTTGTCGCCGGCGGCGCCAGGCCGCATGGATCCGGGCATGCGTACAGGCTCCTGCGACACCGCGGCAACGCTGTCGACGATCCGCGGGTATCACCAGGCGGCGGGATACATTCTGGATCCCCACACGGCGGTTGGTATAGATGTAGGCGCGCGCGCGCGTAAGGAGGAGAAGGTGCCGCTACTGTGTTTGGCAACGGCGCATCCTGCAAAGTTCGCGGCGGCGGTGACGGAGGCGATCGGCGAAGCGGCCCGGCATCCGGCCCTGGATGCGCTGACTACGCTGGAGACACGTTGTGCGGTCTTGCCCGCGACGGAGGCGGCCGTGCGCAGCCACATCACATCGAACCTGGTATAGGCGGCGGGAGTTCGGCGCGGGCGGGAGCGGCCCGATCAACTGGCATGACCCGGCCGCGGTACAGGCAAAACGGGGGCAAAAAATAGTCTGTTTTTTTTTTCAAAAGCTATTTGACATGAACCGGCGGGGGGGTAAAATAATCGCTTAACAACACTTGAACATCAGACCACCCGGATAAGCCACACCGGAAATGGTCGCCACTTAGCTTTATTCTCCCAGCCATTGTTTCACACCGAATCCCGTTTTTGTAATGGGAATATTTCTTTTGAGTTGACAAGCGCAATGACTGACATACGCGCCAAAAAAAAACAGCCAGCCATGAACCTCGAAACGGACAGGAGGTGTATCCGAGCATACTGAGCGATATCCGGGTTATGTGCCGGGATATTTTATCTCGTCACAATGAAGTAACCTGGTGAAAGTTCAATGGGTTAATGTATGACCCGGGGAACCAAACCTTAAAACCTTTAAGTCAAAGGAAACACACAATGAATAAAGTTTTAGCTCTCATATTTGCTGTAGCACTTGCTATTCCGACCCTCAACGCCGCTAATGAAGTGGATGCTGAGGCCCTCCAGAACTACATCCAGGCTCTGGAACAACGGTTGGAACAGCTCGAAGCGCAAACTGGCGTCATCCAAGAACGTCAGATCCACATCGAAGAAGAAACCATGACGTACCTCGAAAGCCTCGGCGCCTTGAAAGAGCTGAGTGATCGGGTGGAACTGAGTGGTAACGTTGACGTCATTTTTAGTTCAAGTGACGTTGAAAGCACTGTTGCAACTCTTGTTGTAACCACCGCCGCTGTTCTTGACGGTGCTGGCGACCCTGTCATTAACAATAATGGTACTCCTGCCTTTCCCGACGATGACTTCCCAGAAGAGACTACGACTACGACGGCTGGGCCGGACGTGACGACTTCGACGGACTCGAATGACGTGTTTGTCGACCAGCTGTATCTCGGTCTGTCAATCGA
>Ga0209403_10000337_pt1 | contig 72244 bp, 61 predicted proteins | sample ArcticOcean_MG_C_8_FD_187440 | JGI IMG/M metagenome (GOLD analysis project Ga0209403, IMG submission 187440) | Marine microbial communities from western Arctic Ocean - ArcticOcean_MG_CB11_86 (SPAdes) (version 2) | ecosystem: Environmental > Aquatic > Marine > Oceanic | place: Arctic Ocean...
CGACACCGGCACTGACTTCCCAATGCTCGTTGAGGCGTGCCGCGATGTCGCATTCGAATCCCTGGCTGCGCGCCTCACCGATGTTGTCGAGGAAGAAGCTGGTCGAGATTAACTGGTTGGGAACGTCGAGCTGCATGTCGTCCCAATTGATGTAGAAGACGGCGGCATTGAGTCGCAGGCGATTATCCAGCCATGTCGATTTGATGCCGGCCTCGTAGGTCCAACTCTCTTCCTCGTCGAATTCGAGCTGTCCGATGGGTGACTCACTGCGGTTGTAGCCGCCCGGCCGAAAGCCCTTGGCGACGGCAACGTAGGTGCGGATGTTGTCAGCCGCCTGATATGACAGCGTGATGCGCGGCAACAGGTCCTCGAACGACTCGCTGAAGGATTCCTGCCGCACGTTGTCGGGTGCAAAAAAACCAAGGGATTCGGCGTTGAGGCTGATGTCGGTATCCTTGTTTTCGTGGGTGTAACGCAGACCGGTGCCGAGCTCAAGCCGTTCACTCAGGGCGAAGGTCAGATGGCCGAACACGCCGAAGCCATAGTCGTCGAGTTCGTAGTCCGCACGGTCGGCAATGTCGGTGGGGACGGGGAAAGCAAGGCTGATGAAGGTTTCCGATTCGTGGTTCAGTTCGGACGAAAACGCGGATACCCCGGCGAGCCAGTGCATGGTTGCAAAACCGAGGTCGACCGGCACGTCCTGCGACGAGCTCAAGCGTAGCTCCTGGAAGAGTTGCGATTGGTCCTCCTCAACGTGGCGTGTCATGATCGCGGCGGGGTTATTAGAGAAATCAATGTCGGTGGCTTCCTCGGCCGACCACCTTGTGAAACTGCTGATCGAGGTGAAATCGACGTTGGTGCCGATACTGGTGATCGTGACCGACGGCGACACAACATCGCGGTCGGTATACCCGACGAAGTCGTGGGCGATGCGGTGCGGGTCCTGGCGCAGTCCGTCGAGATCGGCGAGGACGTAGTCTCCGTCGCGGTCGGCCTGGGCGTAAACCGAGAGGGTGATTTCCAGGTCGTCGCTGGGCGTCAGCAACAGTTGGGCGCGGCCGAACGTCGTTTCGCGCTCGTCGATATCGGTGCCGTCGATGTTCTTGGTGAAGCCGTCGCGGACGCTGTAGACACCGCCGAGGCCGAAGGCGGTCTGGTCATCGACAACCCTGGCGACTGAGAGGTCGTAGCGTTGCAGACCGAACTCGCCGATCGTCACGCCGCCGCTGGTCCGGTTGTCAGTCGGTTGCCGGGTAATCAGGTGAATGACGCCGCCCAGCGTGTTGCGTCCATACAGCGTACCCTGAGGCCCGCGCAGGACTTCGATGCGCTGCAGATCGAGGAACTCGATGTCGATGCTGTTCGGCGTCAGTTGCGGGACGCCGTCGATGTACGTAGTGACCACCGGTTCACCCTGGCCGGAGCCGAGGCCGCGCATAAAAGGGAAGGCGGTGCGCCGGGCGGTCAGTGAGGAGAGATAAAGGTTGGGGACGTACAGGGAAACGTCACGCAGGGAACGGATGCCATGGTCCTGCAGTTGTTCATGGTCGATGACGCTGATACTCATCGGCACATGCTGCAGCACGCTTTGCCTTTTTTCGGCGACCACGTGGACTGGTGGCAATTCCTGTATCGGTTCGGCGCTGCAGATTGCGATTGCTGCGATTGCTGCGAACGCTGCGGATATGCCGCTAAAACATTGTCGATCTTTTTTCGAATTCACTTTCTTTCCCCTTCAGTTTCAAGCCATTCCCCTTCAACAACATTCTTACGGATTCAAGTCAAAGCACGTGAGCTTGCCTTTTGCGTTGCGGATATACAGGCAGCCGTTGGCAACTGTCGGTGTCGTCCAGAACTTCCCGCTCACCGGTCGGCCTTGGTGCAGTTCCTTATATTCCGCGGGATTAGGATCTGCGATAAAAAGATTTCCCGATTCGTTGAGGATTATGAGCTTGTCGTCGGCAATCAGTATCGAGCCGAAACCGATGCCGCGGTGCTGCCATTTTACGTCACCGGTGGCAGGGTCGACACACACCAGTTTGGCACGGGTGCCCGATTCGCCGCTGAGTCCGTAGAGATAGCCCTGCCAGAATACACAGTTGTTGAAATGGCTGCGCATGACCTTGTTGCGCCACAATCTCTTGACGTTGCCATTGCGCACCTGTGCTACAGCGGCGCCTGTACCGTAGCCGGAGGAGACGAAGAAACGATTGCCCATGAAAATCGGGTCAGCAGCATTGACGTCGTAGGAGGTCTTCCAGACGAACTCCCAGAGTTCCTTGCCGGAGTGCGGATCGAGCCCGACAACCCGCTTGCCCGTGAAAATGGCAATCTGCGGTTTGCCGTCCAGGTTCACTGGTAAGGGCGTGGCGTATCCGGCATCGCTGCTGCCGGTGCCCCAGAGCGTCTTACCGCTGTCGGCATCGAGGGCGACACCGCCACTGCCGACGTTGTATACGGCGATTTCGCCGACCACGGTGGTGGAGCCGGAAAACCCCCAACTGGGCGGCTCGGCGTTGAATTCACGGGCATGCCGCTCCCACAAGACGTCGCCGGTGGCGGCGTCGAGACAGATCATGTGGCCTTCGCGGCTGAGCGTGTAAACCTTGCCGCGCTTGATCGTCGGCGTGGCGTTGGGGCCGCCCTCGTACATCCTTGGGGCGAGCTTACAGGCGTAGGTGTGGGTCCAGACGGCTTCACCGGTCTCTTCGTCCAGGCAGACAATGTGGTCGGTGCCCTTCTTGTTGCCCATGGTGTAGACCCGGCCGTCGACAACGGTGACGGCAGAAAATCCGGTATGCACATCGGCCCGCCACTTCTCCTTCATATTGACGAAATCGAGATCGGCTTCCGTCGAGACACCGTTGTATTTGGGGCCGCGGAACTGTGGCCAGTCGGCGCTATAAGCCAGCGTTGTGACGACACACAGACAAATAGTATGGAGCAGTTTCATGAATGTCTTTGGGCAGTGACACAGGGTTGCAGGTGCAGGTGTCCCGCAGGTTGATGTTGCCAGGGGTCATATAATAGGGTTCCTTGTGATATAGACGAGTCGCGGCGGCAAGAATTTACACTATTCGGTGTCGACCGGGAATTTCGTCAGGAACCGAATGGGGCAGATAATAATCATCCAAAGTTTTGATTTTTCATGCCTTCCAGCTATACTGCGGGTTTGGTGTCGACCCTCACCCGGCGTCTTTTCTTGGCGTTTACAATTGTCGTTCGATTGCAGGCGTGACGGCGCATTCCTCTATTAACCATCCGCTAAGCGTAACAGTTCATGAAAACTATCGTCCAGATTTCTCTTGACCTCACCAATATTCCCGAAGCGCTGGAGACGGCGGCGATGGCTCGTCGTGCTGGTGTCGACTGGCTGGAAGCGGGCACACCCTTGATCATCGCCGAAGGCATGAACGGGGTGCGTGCTTTGTGCGAGCAGTTTCCAGGGATTCCGCTGGTTGCGGATCTCAAGACAATGGACGGCGGCTGGCTGGAGGCAGAGATCATGGCCAAGGCCGGTGCTACCCACGTGGTCGTCATGGAGCGGGCCCACCCGGAAACAATTAAGTGCGTGGTACAAGCCGGTAAAGACTTCGGTATTGAAGTGATGGGCGACAACCTTGGGGCCGAAAGCATGGTTGACTCCGCCCGGCGCCTCGAGGACTATGGCTGCGGCTATGTCATCCACCACATTGGCTACGACGAGCGCCGCGGTATCGCGGCAGCGGGGCAGCGCCAGCCGTCACCCCTGGATGAGCTGCAGGCGGTCGTCGATGCCGTGTCGATCCCGGTTCAGGCAGTTGGCGGGTTGACAACGGAACAGGCCATGCGTTCACCGGAATATGGTGCGCCGCTGGTCGTTCTTGGGGCGCCACTGACAATTGAAGCCGATGCATTCACGACCTCCAAATCCGACGACCTCGAAGGCCAGCTGCGCATGATCTGCGAGCACGTGCATGCCTATGGCGACGTCGGCCCACAGAATTAAACCGAACGAAACCGAAGCTACATCAACTATGCCACTCTCCGCCTTTCCCAAATGCTTCCTCGATGCCATGTGTGTGGACCGAACCATGACCGTGGACGACTGGATCGGTATGACTGCCGATCTCGACGTCGACGGCCACGAGCTTTACACCGGGTTTCTGCCGCTCGAGGACGACATCGAGCTGACCCGCATCCGCCAGCTTGCGGAGGATACGGGCAAGCCGGTCGTGATGATGTGTGCGTCGTCTGATTTCACGTTCCCGGAGGCCGCCGATCGGCAGCGCGAAATCGAGAGGATGCGCACGGCGATACAGGCCACTGCAACGCTTGGCGGCAAATACTGCCGGGTGCTGTCGGGCCAGCGCCGGCCGGAAGTCGACCGCGACGAGGGCCTGGGCTGGGTGGTAGATTGTATTGAGGCGCTGTTACCGGCCGCCGAGGCTGCCGGGGTGACCTTGATCCTGGAGAACCATTACAAAGACAACTTTTGGGACTACCCGGAATTTGCGCAGAAGATCGACATGTTTCTGGCACTCCTTGACCGTATCGACGAGACCCCGTGGTTCGGCGTTAATTACGACCCGTCAAATGCCATTATCGCGGGCGACGATCCGATCGAACTGCTCGAAGCAGTCAAGCACCGGGTGGTCACCATGCATGCCAGCGACCGCTATCTGGAAGGCGGTACACTGGAACAGTTGAGCCAGATGGACGCCCACCCGATGAGCGGCTATGCCGACATGGTGAAGCACGGCGTCATCGGCCGCGGGCTGAACGATTACGACCGGATTTTCAGCATCCTGCGGGGTGTCGGCTTCACCGGCTGGATCTCGATCGAGGACGGCCCCGATCCAGAGGTGGGCATGCAGGATATTGCCGATTCCGCCGTCTTCCTGCGGCAGAAAATGTCCGAGTACGGCCTGCCGTAACACTTCTGCTGCCAAGCTGGAACGACAGTTTTTTCGCCAAGGCGATGCCGGCAAACACCCCCAAGTCGTCGAATCCGGGCGGATCGATTTGATCGACGAAATCGCCGGCAGCGAAGAGAACGCTGGTGCTCGAGAAGAGCGACACGATGCGGTTGATCGCGGGCGCCGCGCGGTTCGCCTCAAGCATTGATCACATCGGCAGTCATCAACCCTAATTTTCCTGCAGATTCTGGAGGGACAGATGTCCCAATTTTTTGCCATCCTCGCTGTCCTGCTGCTTCTGACAATTGGCGTCACAGTAGCACTTTATGAGTTCCTTGGCTGGCAGGGACTGGCGTTGGCGTTCGTACTCAACCTGGCTGCCATCTGGTTTGGTATCATCCTTATCGGCAAGGCAATCAAGACCTTGATCGCCGGCCCGTTCAAGGCCAAAGGCCGAGTCTTGGAGAATGCCTCCATCGAGACCAACAGCATCGTTGCGGCATCGGTGCCCGAGTACCCGCGCGACAGCAACGATTATGATGAGGATATAGTCGGGTACGACCGGATCGATCAGGCGGACTTCGAGAATCGACGCTGGTACACGCTTGACGTCACCGTCCGACCGGCGGCGTCCGAGGGCGGGGAGTGTACGCCCTTGCAGCATTGGGAGCCGACAGAGCTCGAGCTCGTACATATCGATGAATCGCCGATCAGCTTCGTCGACGACGATGACGAATACGGTGCCTGCCGCATCCACAGTACCGCGATGTGGGTCAACGGTGCGTTTCGCTCGGACGATGACCTCGGATCCGCCCCAGACGGGAACGCTGAAGACGACGATGACGAATTCGACGACGGCGAGCTGTTCGGCAAAGTGACTGGCGAGCAAGGGTTGCGTCTGCTTATCGGCGTCCTGCCGAACGTCGATACACTCAAGTTCGCTTACTACTTCGAGCAATTCGGCCGTGTAGATGTGCCGCGGTGAGTGAAGCAGCGGCGAGCGCCACGGCGCTTGCTCGGAGACCTCCGCGCTACTTCAATGCAGCCCCCGGAATGATCGTATACCGTACTGCCGGCATCTATTTGTAATCACTCTGTTGCAGGCTTTATTACAACCTTATATTCACAACTACGGACAATTTCGTTCATCCGGACAGCCACAGGAGAACTCATGGCAACCGCAGGTATTCCCAAATTCATCGGGGCCGAAGTCAAGCGGCGCGAAGATCCCGCCCTCGTCAAGGGCCAGGGTAACTATGTTTCCGACATCATGCTCGAAGGCACGCTGCAGATGGTTATTCTGCGCAGTCCGATGGGGCACGCGAAGATCGAGTCGATGGATACCAGCGAAGCTGCCGCGCTGCCCGGTGTGCACGCGGTGTGGACCGCGGAGGACGTCGCCACGCATTGCGACAAGCCGATCCCGATGATCGTCGACATGGATGCTTTCTTTTCGGAATACCAGACGACCGAACGCTTTCCGCTGACCTCCGGTGAGGTCCTCTACGTAGGTGACCCGATAGCGCTTGTCGTTGCTGACGACCTGGCCACGGGCCTCGCTGCCCTCGAGCTGATTGAAGTGGAGTATGACGATCTGCCGGCCGCTGTCGGTATCGAAGAATCTCTGGCCAGCGGTGCACCGACTGTCTCTGAGGCGTACACCAGCAACCAGGCCTTCTACTCGACCAAAGACGTCGGCGACGTCGACAAAGTTTTCAGCGAGGCCGACGTTGTGGTCGATGTTCGCGTCGACAACCAACGCCTCATCCCCAGCGCCATCGAGCCGCGCGCCGTAGTCGCGAAGTATGACGAGGAGACATCCGAATACACGATGTGGTCGACCACGCAGATACCGCATCTGTTGCGCGGTGAAGTGGCGCCGCTGCTTGGTGTCGATATCGACAAGCTGCGGGTCATTGCACCGGATGTCGGTGGTGGATTCGGCGCCAAGGCGAACGTTTATCAGGAAGAAGTTCTCGCACCGATCATGGCGAAAGCCCTCGGCCGACCGATCCGCTGGGTCGCCTCACGCCAGGAAGATAACACCGCTACGGTGCATGGCCGTGCCCACGTCGACTACATGTCATTCGCTGCCAGCAAGGATGGCCGTATCGAAGGCGTCAAGTTCAAGATAGTCGCCGACGTCGGCGCTCGTTACACGCGCATGACGCCGCTGATTCCGCCGCTGGCGATGTGGATGTCTACCGGCTCGTACGATGTTCAGACGCTGCGCTACGAGATCATCGGTGCTTTCACCAACACGGTGACGACCGAGGCTTACCGCGGCGCCGGCAGGCCCGAAGCTATTCATATTGTCGAACGAACGGTTGACAAGCTGGCGCACACGCTCGGTCTCGATCCGACCGAGGTGAGGCGGAAGAATTTCATCCAGCCCGATCAGTTCCCGTACGACACGCCTTCAGGCATGCGTTACGACTCTGGCGAGTACGAGCGCGCCATGGACAAGGCTCTCGAGCTGGTCGACTACAAGGCCCTGCGCAAGCGCCAGGAAGAGCAACGCAAAGCCGGCGGCCCGCTTATGGGTATCGGCGTTTCCACGTACATCGAAATCTGTGGCTTCGGGCCGCATGAGTACGCCAACGTCACCGTCGAGAAAGACGGCTCGGTGACGGTGCTGACCGGCAGTTCACCGCATGGCCAGGGCCATGTCACGACCTGGTCGCAGCTGGCGGCGGATACCCTGCAGGTGCCGATCGAAAAAATTACTGTGAAGCATGGCGACACCGGTGTCGTTCCCGACGGCGTCGGCACCTTCGGCAGCCGCAGCGCGCCGGTTGGCGGCGTCGCGGTGTTCAACAACGCCAAGAGCGTGGCGGAGAAGGCCGGCAAGATCGCTGCCCACCTGCTCGAAGCCGCGGCCGAAGACGTTGTCCTGGAGGACGGCAGTTTTCATGTGAGTGGTGTGCCGCAGCGCACGATCTCTTGGGATCAGGTAATCGAGACTGCCAATGCCGGCAGTCTGCCCGACGACATCGACAGCGACTTGAGTTCCGAAGAAGTTTTCACCGTCGGACCGCAGGGCGAGACTTTCCCGTTCGGCTGTCACGTCTGTGTTGTCCAGATCGATCCGGAAACCGGCGTGCTGACGATCGAGCGCTACGTGACGGTCGACGACTGTGGCCCGGTGATCAATCCGCTCATCGTCGACGGGCAGGTCCACGGCGGTCTCGTTCAGGGGCTCAGCCAGGCTCTGTTCGAAGGAGCGATTTATGACGAAGACGGCAATCTCCTGACCGGTTCGTTCATGGACTATGCCTTGCCGCGCACCCAGATGCTGCCGCATTTCGAGACCAACCGTACCGAGACCCCGTCGCCGAACAATCCGTTAGGCGTCAAGGGTATTGGCGAAGCGGCAACCATCGGCTCGACCCCGGCCGTCGTCAATGCCGCGGTCGACGCCATGAGTCACCTTGGTATCACTCATCTCGACATGCCGCTGACGCCTGAGCGCCTCTGGAGTGCCATCCAGGACGCTTGAACAGCTTACGGCGCGGCAGACATCGGATGCGTAATCCGCAAGCATCAGCCTGCGGCGTTTAACTTCTTGATTTGAGGAAAGAGCCATGGGCCGGACGCTCTTGGACAAAGTCTGGGATGCCCACGCCGTGCGTGAACTGCCGAACGGGCAGACGCAACTGTTCATTGGGCTGCACTTCATTCACGAGGTTACCAGCCCGCAGGCGTTTGCCATGCTGCGCGACCTCGATTTGCCGGTACGTTATCCCGGTCGCACGTATGCTACCATCGATCATATCGTACCGACCGATGACCAGGCGCGGCCGTTCGTCGATTCTCTGGCGGAGGAAATGACCGAGAGCCTGACCGCCTCCTGCCGCGATTACGGTATCGAGTTTTACGACCTGATCAGCGGTGAACAGGGTATCGTCCACGTCATTGGCCCGGAGAAAGGCCTGACGCAGCCCGGCATGACGATTGCCTGTGGCGACAGCCATACGTCGACGCACGGTGCTTTCGGGGCTATCGCCTTTGGCATCGGCACCAGCCAGATCCGTGATGTGCTTGCCTCGCAGTGTCTGGCCATGTCGAAGCCGGAGGTGCGGCAGATCAAGGTGACCGGCGCGCTGCAGCCTGGCGTCTATGCCAAGGACGTCGTGCTCGCGATCATCCACGCTCTCGGCGTCAAGGGCGGTGTCGGCTACGCATACGAGTACGCCGGCCCCGTGATTGAGGCGATGACTATGGAAGAGCGCCTCACGGTGTGCAACATGAGTATCGAAGGCGGTGCCCGGTTCGGCTACATCAACCCCGATGCCACCACCTTCGAATACCTGCGCGACCGTGAGTTTGCACCGGCAGAGGGATTCGACGTTGCCAGCGATTACTGGCGCCAAATCGCTTCCGACCCGGACAGCAGCTACGACGACATCGTCGAGCTCGAGGGCGAGGACATCGAGCCGATGGTGACCTGGGGCATCAACCCCGGCCAGTCCGTCCCGGTAAGCGGCCGGCTGCCGGTGCCCGAGGAGCATCCCGATGAAGCGGCATCGTACCAGGAAGCGCTGGAATATATGGGCTTTGAAGCCGGCCAGTCGATCAACGGCACGCCGGTCGACGTCACCTTTGTCGGCTCCTGCACGAACGGTCGTATTTCCGACCTGCGCATCGCTTCACAGCTGGCCAGGGGTAACAAGGTGGCGAAGGGCGTCAAAGCGTTGGTCGTGCCGGGGTCGATGAGTGTGCGGCGCCAGGCTGAGGCCGAGGGCTTGCACGAGATCTTTCAGGAGGCCGGCTTCGAGTGGCGCCAGGCCGGCTGCTCGATGTGCCTGGCGATGAATCCGGACAAGCTGCAGGACCGCGAGGTCTGCGCCTCGTCCAGCAACCGAAACTTCAAAGGTCGCCAGGGCAGCCCTACCGGTCGTACTTTGCTGATGAGCCCAGCCATGGTCACCGCTGCCGCGATTGCCGGTGAAGTCGTCGATGTCCGTACAACTATGAGTGCCGCCCAGTCATGAACGATACAATCATCGAAAAAATTAGTGGAACCGCGGTGCCTTTGCGAGGCGACGATATTGACACCGACCGTATCATCCCGGCGCGGTATCTGCGCTGTGTCACGTTTGACGGACTCGGTGAACACGCCTTCGAAGACGACCGCAAACAGGACCCGGACCACCCGTTCAACCAGGAACGTTTCGACGGCGCCGCGATTCTCATCGTCGGCCGCAATTTCGGCTGCGGTTCGTCGCGCGAGCACGCCCCGCAATCCCTGCGTAAGTGGGGAATCGAGGGTGTCATTGGCCAGTCCTTCGCCGAGATTTTTTTTGGCAACTGCAATGCCATGGGTATGCCTTGTATGACGGTGGATGCGGACACTTGCGAGGCACTGTTCGTCGCTGCCGAGGCCGATCCACCGCCGAACTTCGAAATCGACGTGTCCGACTGCACTATCCGTTTCGGCGACAGCAGCGTCCAGGGCAGCATGCCGAACGGACCTCGCGAATCATTTCTCGCCGGTACCTGGAATGCCACGGCAGTTCTGCTGGAGGCCGCTGATCACGTCGACGAAGTGGCGTCTAAATTGCCGTACATCAAAGGTTTCTGATGTTGTGCGGCTGGCCGCACATTACCATGGCATCGTCACGGTTGATCTGTTAGGATAACAGCTTGTCAGATATCGCATTCACCGTTACCGGTGAACAGAAAACATGCCGCTGACCTTGCAACAACAATTGGGAGAGTGCGAGGATCAGTTGATTCTGGGTTAGATCCTTGATAGTGATTATAAGCAGCGTAAGTGGGCGATAGTCAAGCAATTACGTGAGCGCGGCGAAATCGTTCAGGCCACTGGCCAGGTACAACTCACTGAGGTCGTTGATTCCTGCGGCAAAACTTTCTGCCCCGTGCCTCCGGGCCCCTTTGTGTATGGCCCCAACAACGAATACGGCGAGACCAAAGCAACCTATTACTGCTCGAAGTATCCCGTTACCGTGAAGGAGTTCCTCGAGTTTCTCGAGGATAGCGGCTGGCCGTATGGGGAAGAGGACATCGAGGCGTTGCTGCTTGTTTCGCAGGACGAGGACTGTCCCGCCAGCCATCTGAGCTTCAACGATGCCAAGGAGTATTGCCGCTGGCTGCGCCGTAAGACCCAGGAATATTACGCATTGCCGTTGGAGATCGAATGGGAAAAGGCGGCGCGCGGCGAGGAAGGCCGCTATTACCCCTGGGGCAACGAAAAGCCGACCCCCGGATGGGCCTGTTACCTGCCCGAAGATGCAGAAATCAATGGCACCGTGCCGGTGGGGAGCCTGGAGAAAAACAGCAGCCCGTACGGCTGTGCCGGTATGGTCGGCAACGTTTGGGAATGGTGTCTTGATTCGGTCGAGGACCCGCGCGATCCGCACATCCTGCGCGGCGGCTCGTGGTGCAACGCCATCGACTATACCAATTGCCTGACAAGCGCATCGATTACGGTGGGATCCGTCTGCTTTATCTCACCGAGGAGATGGTCAACGAGTACCGCAAGGCCTACGACGACGATGGTACCACCGGTAAGGCTAACCTCACTGTCATCCGCTTCAGCGGCAAGCAGGCGGACGCCGCTGCCGCCACCACCGCATCTGAGAAACAATCAGGTCTCGCTGTTGCTCTTGACAGCGCCGTCAAGGAAGCCGCGAAGGACCAGTCGAAGCCGTCGTCGAAAGAATCGGTGGGCGAGAAAACGACTCTTCTTTTTGGACGGCCAAATGATGAAAATGGAGAAGGCCAGGGTGAATAGCGCCTATTGTCGCCCCAATCGCCCGCTCCACGGCCAGAGTCTCAGACGCACCCGAGATGCAGAAACCCGCTTCGAAGGAAACCCCGGAGGACGATGGGCCGGCCGAAAAGTTGACCATGAGCTCTGCGGCCAATGATTTGCTCGCCGATGCCATTGGCAAGGCCGGCGAAGATTTCCTTCGAAGGAAGTGTGACCAAGGGATCAATCCGAAATCCATCAAACGGGGCGAACAAGTAGAAGGCTCCGGTACCGGTAGAAATCTTAGTAGCCAGACAGGCCTCAAACCAGTTCTGGGGCCGAAGAAGAAGGCAGATCCCGAGCTGGAATTCCTCGATCCCGAGACCGAAGAGGCTTTGGAGGAGACACCCGTGTTCAATAAGGATCAGGATGTTGACCCGCTCGACGAATTTTCCAGCACTGCCGACAATACGCCGTTGACTTATGCAGCCTTCGCTGTCTGGTGTCTGCTGCTGCTCTCCCTCATCGGGCTCGCCTGCTGGAAGTATTTCACCTGACCTGGGGCGTTGTGGATTTGTTGCCCAGCGCATTCCTGCCTGTATTTCACGATGGCGTTGTTCGATGGATGACATGACAGAGAATTCGGTGCATATTGCAGCCATGGAACCACGCTGAATTATGAAGGGCACCGATCTCCATCGCCGGACTTTTCTCAAAGGGATCATCGCGGGTCTTGCAGCCCTGCCGCTGGTGCCGCGTGTCGACGCAACCCTGGCCGCCTGGCTTGACGGTCTGGCGAACGATCTGGCTGCCACCACCACAACTGGGGATTACTGGCAACGTTTGCGTCAGGAGTTCCTCACACCCGCGCACCTGCTGCATTTCAATACGGGCAGTCTGGGCGCCACGCCGCGCGTGGTGATCGATGCTGTGGCCGACTACATGCGCGAGCTGGAACGAGACCCTGTCGGCCAGACCTGGGGGCCGCTGCGGCAACTGACCGAGGTGGTCCGGCACGAGGCGGCGGCTCTGATCGGCGCCGACCCGGAGGAACTGGCGATCGTTCGCAACACGACCGAGGCCATGAACGCGATCGCATCGGGCGTCGATCTGGCACCCGGCGACGAAATCCTCACGACCGACCACGAGCATGCCGGCGGCATGATCTGCTGGCAGTACCTGGCGGAGCGGACGCAGGCCAGGATCGTTCAACTGGAAATGCCGGTCCCGGCGACCAGTGCGGATGAGTTGGTCGCCCGTGTCGCTGAACATCTCAACGAGCGCACGCGAATATGCAGCTTCAGCCATGTCGATACGTTGACCGGCGTCCGCCTGCCCCTGGCGCGGATCGCCGAATTGACACGGCAGCGCGGCATTCTTCTGGCATGCGATGGTGCCCAGGCGCCCGGCATGCTGCAGGTCGATGTACACGCATTGCAGGTCGACACCTATGCTTCGAGCAGCCACAAGTGGATGCTCGCACCAAAGGGTTCTGGTCTGCTGTACGTGCGTCGTGCCGTGCAGGACCGTGTGCGGCCGCCGCTGCTGCGGTCGGGGTTCGGCTGCTATTCAGGCTCGAGCGGTACCCGCAACGTGCCCCATATTCTTGGGCACGGTCTCGCAGTCGACATGCACCGACTGTTGACGCCGCAGAAAATTGAACAGCGCTGTCTGGCTCTACGCGACGGACTGGCGCAGCGGCTGCAGGGGCTGCCTGGTGCCCGTATCCTCAGCCCCACCGCTGTCGAACTGCGCTCGGCCCTCCTCGCGGTGACTTTCGAGGGTCGAGATGCCGGCGACATTTATCGAGCCTTGCGTGAGCAAGACATTGTTGCCAAGGCCTTGCCGGCCACTATGATCGTTACTGACGCACTACAGTCGCGCAGTTACAACGCCCTGCGCTTTTCAACTCACATCTACAACAGCGAAGCCGAGCTCGACCGCCTGACAGAAGCGCTGGAGAAGTTGACGAGGTGACCCGCCACATTCAGGTCCTTACTGCGTCGGTGGGCGCGTCCGCTGGTTTGTCTGCGTCGCTATCCATCGCTTCCTTTGAAGGCATTGCCGCCGCCCAGTGATGGGCTACCAGCAGCATTGCTACAGGCGCGACATGAAGCGTCAGCCGCGGCTGTGTGCGATGAACGAGAATGTCCCAATTGCCGGGACAGATCATGTAGACGTAGAGGTACAATGCGAAATGCGCCAGCACGAAGCTCCACAGAACCAGGATCTGGACCTTGCCGGATCGGCGGGCTGTGGCTACAGCAAGTACCGGCAGGACGAACCAGAGGCCATTCCAGCTCCGCCAGTCACCGACGTAACTCCACATCTGCTCGAGGATCAGCGGCAGTCGCGACCACGGAATTTCGGTGATCGTGATTGCCGGCACGTATATCGGGACTTTCGGCAAAGTCGAGGCAAACAGAAACCAGGGTGTGGCAACACCGATGGCGACTGCGAAGAACACTGGAAACCACTTCAGCCGTTTGATGTCGCGCCTTGCCAGTGCGACGACGCAAAGGCCGCCGCCGAACAATCCCATGAGGGCGATACCCTCGCGCTTGCAGAACAGACAGCAGGTCGCGAAGAACATTGCCTGCACCAGATGCCGCGGCTGGTTCGATGCAGCCCAGCGCACAATGAAAAGCACTGCACCGAAGTGGAACATCGACAACGGTACGTCGGCCATGCCGGTGCCGGCCCACCGTGCCAGTGCGGGCATCAGCGCAAAGAGCGACAACAGCAAAGCCGCGCGCCATGCCGGCAGTTTATCGCGCATGCCGGCATAGAGCATCAGTAACAGCGCGATGTAGATCAACGGAAAGACTGCCTTGACCAAGACATCCTCAATATTGCCCGTAAACCCGTTCACACCTGCTGCAACAAAAGGAACCATCAACGGATAGCGTTGATGCAGTGGGAGGAAATGTGGATTGTGGAAATAGTCGGCCGTCGCCAGTGGATCGGTAGTCACGGCGCGGGTCTTCATCCCCCAGAGCAGGTAGCCGTCCCATTCGTACCAGACATGACCGAGCGCATGCACCGAAACGATCGCCAACCCGAGCAACGCCGGCAGCAGCAGCACAAACACCAGGATCATTTTTCGAGAAGAAGTCGATGATTCCTGTCGTGCCGCGATCAGCTTGCGCCCGCGACCTACCAGGACAGCGATCAGGGCGATCGCAACGATTGCGATGATCCCACCGCCCAGGCGCGAGGGGGCCAGTCCGATCATCGACAGCCAGAACCAGCACAGCCCGACACCCCCGAGACCGAAAGCCAGCACGCGTGCCGCAAGTTCGTGCAGCGGTAATGTCGGCGATTCCGTCAGCGCCAGCGCCAGCGCCATGCCAAGCACGAGAAAGACAAGCAGATACAGGAGTAGCCAGATCATTGCGGCACCGTCTCGACGCGGCGGGCCGTCCTTTGGATCTGGCCGTCCTCGTAGAAGAAAGTCATGACGTAGTGAATGCCGTGCAGTCGCAGCCACTCGTCGTCCGGCAAGCTGTTATTCGCGATGATCGACTCGGCGTCGGTCAGGGGGGTGTCGGGCGGTGCTACATAGACCTTGCGTGGATGCAGAACGTAGGCGGCGCGCATGAAGAAGACGTAAATCTGCTTGCCGTCCTTCGCGGGATCGATACCGTCGAAGTGGATGAAAAGGTTGCCGTCCGGCGCCAGCCGGCGGAACAGATCGTCGATCGCGGGCAGGTAAACCCGGTCGAACCGATCGCTCTCGAGTTTTTCATCGACTGCCGAGCCCGCGGTTTTCGCCCCAAGCATGTCCCGATTGAACGCCACCCCTGTAACACTGTGCCAGACACCGAAAAGCAGCAGTGCGACAAAAACAGTCGTGATTCCCCGGTCGATCTGTTTTACTGATTGTTCATCCACAGTTCCAGCACCATCAGTGCGAAGATCGCATAACTGTAATCTGCCCGGTTCGCGCCGTGTTCGTCGATCAGCCATTGTAGGCGTGACTGGTCGAAGAAGCCGTCGTTGACCAACCTGCCCTCAGTCAACAGCGCCTGTGTCTGGTCGCGCCAGTCGCCGCGCAGCCAGCGCGCTATCGGCACGCCGAATCCCATCTTGCGGCGTGAGAAAATCTCTTCAGGCAGGAGGTCACGAAAGGTATCCATGAGAATGCGTTTGCGCGTCATGCCCTGTTGTTTCCAGTGATCCGGCAGTGCCAGTGCCAGCTCGACGACGTCGGGGTCCAGGAACGGGCTGCGCACCTCGAGCCCGTATGCCATCGATGCCCGATCAACCTTCACCAGGATGTCGTCGCACAGATACGTCTTGAGATCTACTTCCATGATGCGGTCGATCAGTGCTTTCGGCGGCCCGGGATCGTGGCTCTCGAGAAAGGACACGGTTGCGGGCCATTCTGTCTCCAGCAACCGTGGGCCGTACAGCGATTGTTTTAGCGGCGACGGACACCGGGAAATAAGGCGCAGGTAGCGATCGATACCGTCCTCCTCGGAAATTTCCAGCAACCGCTGCAGCCGTCCAAAGAACGTACGTTCCTCGGTCTTCGGCGGCAGCATCCGGCGCATTGCCCGGCCGACGCTGCGGCGCATGGCGCGCGGTACAAGCGCCATGCACTGGCACAGCTTCATTACTCGATAGCGATAATAGCCGCCGAACAACTCGTCCGCCGCATCGCCGCTCAGCGCCACGGTCACATGCTCGCGCGCAAACCGGCTGAGCAGTGACATGGGCAGCATGGAAGCGTCACAGAACGGCTCTTCGAAATCACCGACGATACGCTGCAGATGACTGAAATCGTTGGGCGCCACTTCCAGGAAGTGGTGGTCGGTAGACAGATGGCCGGCAACCATTTCGGCATAGGCGCGTTCATCGTATTTTTTCTCCGGGAACCCGATCGAGAATGTTTGAGTCTGCGTCCCCCCCTGTTCGGCGAGCGCACAGATCAGGCTGGAATCGACACCGCCGGAAAGAAACAGGCCTACCGGCACATCTGCCACCAGTCGTCGTTGTACGGCAGTCTGCAGCCGTTCGCGTACGGCTTCACAGGCGTCGCCGTAGTCCCCGCCGAAATCGCTGGTGACCGATGGTTCCCAGTAGCGGGTCATCGTCAGTGAGGCGCCATCCCAGAGGGCATAGTGCGCCGCCGGAAGTTTGTGGACTCCGCAATAAATCGTGCGCGGTGACGGGATGTACTGATATTCGAGATAGTCATGGACAGCGGTGCAGTCAACGCGGGTATCGACCCAGTCCACGACGCGCAGCGATGCCGGCCCGCTGGCGAAGGCGAAGCGGCAGCCTTCCCGTGCATAAAACAGCGGCTTCTGTCCGAGGCGGTCGCGGGCGAGAAAGATGTGGCCGGAATCGATATGCAGAATGGCGAACGCGAACATGCCGTTGAGTTCGTCCAGCATCGCCGCGCCGCGTTCCTCGTACAGGTGTAGCAGAACTTCGGAGTCGGTCTCGGTTTTCAGGGTGTGGCCGTTGCGTATGAGCCGCTGTCGCAGTCCCGCGTAGTCGTAAATTTCACCGTTGAAGACCAGAGCCAAGGTCCGATCTTCGTTGTACAACGGCTGCCGGCCGCCGGCAAGGTCGATGACCGACAACCGCCGATGCACCAGGCCGACGGCAGCATGAACGGCGGTACCGCCATCGTCCGGCCCGCGCTTGACCAGCGGTACAGCCATTGCCGCAAGCAGTTCGATGCTGGGCGGACGTTCAGGATTGAAAATGCCGGCGATACCGCACATGGAAAATTTGCAGACTTTCGTTTTGGATTTTAGTTTTAAAAACCAGGCACAACCCAGTGTTACACCATAATGCGCCAATACGCTTTGGACTATCGGCGACGTAACAACGATGTAACAGGAAATCTAAAGGATGCTATAGTTTAACTCGTGCAGAGGAGCGAATGGAAACGTACAAGCAGCAGTTCATTGAGTTCATGGTGGCTTCCGACGCCCTGACGTTCGGAGATTTCGTAACCAAGAGCGGCCGGCAGACACCGTACTTCATCAACAGCGGAAATTTCGCGGACGGCCCGCGCATTTCGCAGCTCGGGGAGTGGTACGCGCGAGCCATCAACGACCGGATCGGCAGCGGTTGCGAAAATCTGTACGGCCCGGCTTACAAGGGTATTCCGTTGGCGGTGACGACAGCCGCGGCGCTGTGGAATTTGTTCGAGCATCGCGTCACCTACACGTTCAACCGCAAAGAGGAAAAGGCCCACGGCGAAAAAGGCGCACTCGTCGGGCATCGCTATGTTGGCGGCGAGAAGGTCCTGATCATTGAGGATGTCGTTACTGCGGGTACATCGGTACGCGAGTCGCTGACGTTGCTCAAGGCGATCACCGCCGTCGAGATTGTCGGTGTGATTGTCTCGGTGGATCGCCAGGAACGTGGGCAGGGCGAGCGCTCGGCACTGGACGAACTGCAGGACGAACTGGGTATTCCGACCTGCGCGATCGTTACGCTGGACGAAATAATTGAGCATCTGGACGGCCGCGAAATCGCCGGACGCGTCCTGATCGACGACGAGATGCGCGGCAGAATTGCTGCCTACCGCGACCAATACGGCGCCCAATAGAGCGGCCGATGGCAATCAGCTCAGTGCGGCCTTTATTCGGCGTACACCGCGGCTCGAACTCTCTTCCTTCTTGATCTTGAAACTGCCGAGCTTGTTCGTGTTTTCCACGTGCGGCCCGCCGCAGATTTCTTTGCTGTAGTCGCCGATCGTGTAGACACTTATGCGTTCGCCATAACGTTCCTCGAACAGCCCGATGGCACCGCCCGCTTTGGCTTCGTCCACAGTCATCTCGTCGCGGCTCACTGGGTGCTCCGCCCCGATATGCTTGTTGACGATCGCTTCAACTTCCGTTAGCTGCTCTTTCGTCACCTTTTCCGGATGCGAAAAATCAAAGCGCAACCGGTCTGCCGTGATGTTCGAGCCTTTCTGCGCCACATGATCACCGAGCACGTCGCGCAACGCCTGGTGCAGCAGGTGGGTGGCTGTATGCAGGCGGGTGGTGTGTTCGGAATGATCCTGCAGGCCCCCTTTGAATTTGTCTTCGGCACCCAGGCGTGAAGCGTCCTGATGTTTTTCGAAGGCCTTGTTATAGCCCGTTTCGTCGACCGTGAAATCGCGCTCGCCGGCCATCTCGACGGTCAGTTCCAGGGGGAATCCGTAGGTCTGGTAGAGGTCGAAGGCTTTGCGACCGCTGATGATTTTCTTTTCGACGTGTGGTGGAAACTTATCGACCATTTTGTTGAATTCGCGCTCACCGCGTTCTAGTGCGGCGGCGAACTGCTCTTCTTCAAGCTCGAGTTCCTTGAGGATGACATCGTTGCGTTGTGCGAGATCCGGATAGATATCGGAGTACTCTTTGATTACGACCTCGCCGATCTGGGTACAGAACGGGCTGCCCGTAGCGATACCGAGCCGTCGACCTTCACGCACTGCCCGCCGGATGAGGCGCCGCAGGATATACCCCTGGCCGAGGTTGGACGGCGTGATATCTGTCGCCAGAATGAAGGTCGCCGAACGCAGGTGCTCGGCAACGATGCGGCCGCTGCGGTCCTGGCGCGGATCGGCATGGCCGGATAACTCCTTGAGTCTATCGAATAGTGGCGTGAACAGCTCGGTGTCGTAGCAACTGGCGCAGCCCTGCAGGATGGCAGTAACCCGCTCGACGCCCATGCCGGTATCGACATTCATCTGCTTGAGCGGTTCGAAGGTCCCGTCGGCTGTCTTGTTGTACTGCATGAAGACGTCATTCCAGATCTCAACCCACTGCTTGTTTTCGGAATCGAAGGTTTCGGGCGCCGGCCCGTCGCCGGTCCAGTAAAACATCTCGGTGTCTGGTCCGCACGGTCCGGTATGGCCGGCCGGGCCCCACCAGTTGTCCTTCTTTGGCAGTTTGGCGATACGCGCTTCCGCGATGCCGAGCGACTGCCATTTGTCGAAGGACTCCTGATCGAGTGGCGCATCTTCGTCGCCGGCGAACACGCTGAAGGCGAGGCGGTCGACGGGCAAGTTGAGGTAGTCGCCGGAGGTCAGGTACTCGAAGCTGAACTCGATCGCTTCCTGTTTGAAATAGTCGCCGAGCGACCAGTTGCCGAGCATTTCGAAGAAGGTCAGATGTACGTCGTCGCCGACTTCTTCGATGTCGCCGGTGCGGATGCATTTCTGGTAGTTCACCAGGCGGATCCCGGAAGGATGCGGCTGCCCCATTAGGTACGGCACCAGCGGGTGCATGCCAGCTGTCGTGAAGAGAACTGTCGGGTCGTTCTCCGGCACCAGTGAAGCACTCTTGATTTCGCTGTGGCCTTTATTTTTGAAAAACTCTATGTAACTGCGTCTGAGTTCTTTGGCAGTCATGGAAAAACCTCAATAGTCACGGGGGGGCACAGGAAAATCAGGGAAAAATTAGTATAATCGCACATCGCTTGTGATGCAAAGGATTGTGGGGCTGGGTTGTCGGACTCAAGTTTTCCATAGGCAATTGACTAACCTTCTTGATTGCCAAGCGTGTTTTGGTCGTGGGCACAAAAAAGGCTTTCAGGAATTCCTGAAAGCCTTTTTTCGAAGTCTTTTAACTGCCGATCTTACGGGGTGAGTACGCTGGCGATATGATCGTTGATAACCTGCTGGATGTAGGCACCGCACGCTGCCGAATCGGTAACGCCGAGGACGGCGCTGTCATCACAGATGTCGACGGGGTTGACGCTGCCATCGATCAGGGTTCCAATCAGCGCCTGAGCGGCAGCCAGGTTTGACACGCTGGATAGTTGTGAGCACAGGTCGGTGAAGACGCTGTCAACCAGCACGCTGCAGGGCTGGCAGGCGCAACCGTAGAGCGTTTGCGGGATGAACGTGGATTCGATTGTATTGCCGTCGGCAACAGTGCTGACACCGCCGGTGCTGGCGATGCTGCCGTAGATGGAATAACTGCCGTTGCCTGAGGCACCGCCGCCGCCGGTGATTGCCTCAGGGCAAATGGTTTCATTGTCACCCAATACACCGCCAGGTGCAAAAAGGCATGCTGCAATAACGAATCCAAGAAGCTTTTTCATTGTCTAATTCCTCGCAAAAATTGGTTAAAACGAGGGTTTTCCCGCCGATTAATACTAAAAGTATAGGAAACTCGGCAAGCAATTGCAAGAAAAAAATAACCTTTCTGGCAGCGCCCACCGCCAGCCCATTTCGCCTTCATTTATAGACCCGAAGAGCAGAAGAGGACGCGGCTTCGCCCGGGTGGCTGTACGGCGACAGGTGCCGGCGTTCCTGGGGTTTACGCTGCCGGGGCTCAGGCGCTGCCGGCGAAACTCGAGGATTCGCCCAGACCTTCCGGCCCCATGGCGCTGTAGCCGCCGTCCACAGGCAGGTCGGTGCCGGTGATGAACGAGGCGTCGTCACTGAGCAGGAACAGGGCCGGGCCGGTCATCTCAATCGGGTCGGCGCAGCGTCGCAACATAGCGAATTTACCCCACACCGGATCCCATTTCTCGATTCCACCACCGGCTGTCTCTGCGGCCTTTATCACCTCGCGTGTCCAGGTCCAGCCCGGGCTGATGCTGTTCACACGGATATTGAACGGCGACAGGTCGAGCGCCTGGCAGCGGGTCAATTGCGACACGGCCCCTTTGGAAGCGTTGTAGGTCCAGCGGCCGCGCTGGGCGATATTGGCGGAGATGCTTGAGATGTTGAGAATTGCGCCGCCACCGGCGGTTTTCATTGGCGTCGCGGCAAATTGCGCCATACGCGCATAGCCAACGGGGCCGACGAACAGGCTGCGCTCCCAGTCTTCGACAGTGGCGTCGAGGCCGGCGGCATTGAAGGAGAATGCGTTGTTGACCAGGTAATTGACGGTGCCGAACGTCTCGACGGCCGTGTCGACGACTGTGCGGCAAAAGTTTTCCTGCATATGATCGCCCAGGCAGAACCGGACGTTGTATCCAGCCGCCTTCATCTCGAGCTCTGCCTCGGCGCCTTCCGGCTCGATCCCTGAGAAGACCACGGCGGCACCTTCGCGGCAGAGTTCTTCGGTTATCGCGCGACCGATCCCGAAGGATCCGCCGGTGACGATCGCGACTTTACCGTCGAACCGGTCAGTGACTGCCTGGCGTTCCATGTCTACAACTCTCCGTCCTTGCAGATTAGTTCCATATGTGCGGGTCGCCTCCATTGACTATCGGCATTTTCGGTTTGATGCGTGACGGCGCTTCGGCGGGTGCAGCCTTGGCCGGTACGGCGGCGGCGGGGTTAAGCATGCCGTTGGGCGCATCGACTCCCGGCGCGTCTACTGCCAGCAGGGTTGCCGTTGTCGAGTTTCGATTGAACCCGACGTAGACGCGGCCATTGTCTTCGATTTCACCATGCATCTCGTCGACGTGCAGGACGCCATAGGTCAGCCGTTCAACCCGCTGGTAATTGCGATTGCCCTTGCCGACACCCTGCCCGGTGACTACGACGTAGGCAGGGCCGTCGGTGGAGAAAGGATTCTTCTGAGCTCCAGTGACATCGGCACGGTTCTTGAGGTTGGCACCTTTGATCGGGTGTTTCTTGCCAAGCTCGGCCCAGACCCAGTTGCCCAGGGATTCGGCATTGACATTGCGGCGATTGGTGAAATCCGCAGCGGCCTGGGCGCCGGCGGCTTGGGCAGCATCGGCTTTCGCAGCGGTGGCAATGCGTGCAGCTTCGTTCCGCGCCGCTCGGTGCTGTGCCTCATTGGCCGCGGCCAGCTGCGCACGCGAGTATTCGCGGCCGTCCGCGAATACCATGTCGCTGCCTTCGGTGAGGCGGGTCAACGCAGCCTCCAGGGCGCCCTGGTAAGCGACGCGGACTTTTTCCTTGGCCGGTGCGCTGCCGGAACCGACGCAACGTCGGCACTTGCTGGGTCGCTTGCCGGAACCGCCGCATGCCTGGCAGTTGCCGTTGCCTTGGCACTTGGAACAGTTGCGCGTTGTCGCCTCCAGTCCATCGGTCGTAGCCGCGACCTGGCCGTTCTTGCACGATTTTCTGATGCATTTACCATCGGCGACGGGCCTGCCAGTCTTGTACGAGGTGCACTTCTCACAGCGGCGCGTGCTTTTGCCGGTGCCGGTGCATTTCGAACAGGTGTCGTGAATGTTCATCTGGTTGATGAGCGTTTCGTAGCCGACCTCGGGCAACAGCTTGTCGAGGAATTTTCCGATCTTTTCCGCCGCCTTGTCCTCGCCGTGCAGCGTACAGCCGAGCGCCAGCGCGATGAGGACGTCGGTATTTGCTTTGCCGTCCTTGCGCTTGAGCATGGTACGATACAGAGAGCTGACAGCGTTTTTGTCGTCCGGGTTCAGGTAGGCAGCCTTGGCGATCGGCACGATGACGGCCCTGGCGTCGCTTTCCCGCTCGGCGGCTGCCGGCAGAGTGGCCACGGATACGATGAAAAGGACAGAAAAACAGGCGGTTCCAATGTTCATAAAAGTGTCTCCGTACATTTGCCGAATTTACGCAATATCGGAAAGGGAAAATAGAGACTTTTGCTTCGGAATGCAAGGTCTGTCGGGGCAGGCTGGGGCCAGTTTCTAATGATTGTCATTGGCAACCGGCAGTTCCATGACATGCACGTACATTCCGGAAAACAGGTACAACCGCGCACCGATACGCCACGGGGAGATACAGCCGTCGGCAGGCGACCAGCGTGAATAACCGCGCGGGTCTCGGGTGACGGTTTTGAAGTCGGATGTCCTGCCGAAAATGAGCCGGTTGTCGCCGTCAAACCGGACGCTTTCCTGCCAAGCCAGCAGATATTCGGGATGCCCCGCGGCTGTCGTGCCGAGATAGCCGACAAATGCCGGCCGATAGACCCCGTCGCGGCCATCACCGCCGTCGTTCTGGTGAATGACGGGATTCTCGGTGAAGTATTCCCAGGTGCGGCCGTCGGCTGAGGTGCCGAATCCGAGGGCCGGCGGTGTACCGTCGGTCGAGGTGCCGCGCAGGAAAGCCAGCCAGCTGCCGTCCGGCAGGCATTGAACGGCATGATATGACGACGCCTCGTTCATCCATGCGGCGTTGGTCACTGGCAGCACCGGCCGCCACGGAGGCATCGTGCCTTCGGCGTGCTCGACCGTCCACTGGTGGGAGGCGAGATCCGCAGTCGTTGCCAGGGCCGTGGTCTGGTAGTTGGTTTTGGTGTGGGCGTGATTGAAGTAATGGAAGTACATGAACCAGAGCTGCGCGGCCTCGTTCCACACCACCCATGGACTGGAGTTGTGTGAGGGGTCGTCCGGGTTAGGGTTGTCGGCGTGGAAGCTGGGGACCGCTTGATTGTCGCTACGGCCGGGCACCGTCACATCTTTCGAATACGGTCCGGTTATCTGGTCAGCGACCGCCACGCCGATACCGGAACGCGGGTCGTGGTGGGCATAGTAGAGATAATATTTGCCGTCCGGCTGTGGTCCATGGTCGTTGCGTACGACGGTCGGATATCCGAGGCTGGCGTCGCCGCCGGCCGGCCAGTTCGGGTTTTTCCAGGTCGAATGTTCCCAGTCCTCGGACTGTCGCAAAATCCGGTGTGTCTCGACCACTTCGAGCGGCAGGTCACCATCAAGGTCCGACAGGTCGACGCATTTGAGGTTGTTATCCAGCACTACGCGCGCCGGCGTATCGTCGGCACTGGAACTTGCGACCATGAGGGCGGCGAGCAGGATGAACAAGCGATTATAATGCATCGAAATAAGTCAGGTCCGCCCCGAAGTTTTCCATCGTTACAACGCTGTCACCGCGCAGGTCGACGCGGATCGGCTGGATATGCAGCTCGCCCGAGAGGGTGAGCTCGCTGCCCTTCAACGGCATCCGCAGGCGGATCGTCTCGCCGCCGGCGACGTCGCTGAAAAACAGATAGTCCCCCATCTGCAGCGGCGGTTCGCCGTTGTCGATCGTGATATCGTCGGGCTGCAGCCATGGTGGCATCCGCACCGACAGCGGTCCGGAATGTTTCGGTGTGATCGCCAGGCAGTCATTGGTGTATGGCGATTCAAGACGGGCAGCGTCGTTGTCGACGTCGAACAGCAGATTCACAGAGATGCCGGCAGGTCCGCGCCGGGCGGCTTCGCGCCACACCTCACACAGCGAACCGACAACGCCGCCGACGATGTCCATGTTGAACGAAATACGACCGTTGTCCTTGCCCGCGCCGACGGAGGAATGGCCGTACGGCGCCGGGAAGCCGAAGGCACCGAGGTGGCGGTCGGCGACGTTGCGCAGGCGGTCGACTCCCTCCGGGTTCGGCGGGTCGACGATCCACGACGTATCGCGCACCTGGCACGGCAGCAGGTGACAGCGCAGGATACGCTCGGCGTCGTGATAGCACTCGGCATAGCCCCAGCGCCCGAGGATGAGCGCCGTCTCGAGGATGTCACCGCTGTTATTGGCTTCGCCGTGATCCGAACCTTTCTGGCCGACAATTTCCGGTGACCAGCCGATCTCGTCGCGCATCTGTAACAGGCCGTTGTCATAGAACGCCTTGACTATCGACATCAGGTTGGCATCACTGAGCAGGTCCGCCAGTTGTGACAGCGACGAAAGCACACAGGTGATCGAGTGGATGTGATTCGTTACGAAGCGGTCGGGATCGAAGCTGCCGTCCGTCGTGAAGAACCGTGTAACGGCTATTTCCTTCATGACCAGGGCCAGTTCGAGCGCCGGGCCGTAACCGGTGGCCCGGTAATACTTGACCAGCGGCCCGATCATGCGTCCCTCGCCGAGGATGAAGTTCCGGGCTCCCTGTACGTTGAGCCCGAGCGTTTCCAGCCGCGGCACGTCCCAGCCGTCCTCTGCGGTCCAGTAGTCGTTGACCGTGTCGATACAGCGTTCGGCCAGGGTGCGAGCATCGCTGTCGTCGCGGAAAGTCACCAGTGCACCAAGGGCGTGCATACCTTCGCGCAGGTTGTGCGGGAGGAAATTGAGCGGCTCCGCATCGAGCGTCTGGCGGTTGAGTGGCAGCGGCAACTTGCCATTGAATGACAGGAACGCAGCGCGCCGGTGGTTATCGACGGCCTTCTCGTCGATGTTGATGCCCAGGGCATCCTCGGCGTTCAGCAAGGCATTGAGGTGGCGCCCAGGCACATGCGCCTCGCTGTGACAGGAGGAGGTGCCCAAAGCTGTTTGCGGCCGCACTTTCGAGCCGAAAAACGGAACCTTATCGTCATCGGCGTTGAAGACGCTGTGCATCGTCCGGCAGCCGAGCTCGATGGCGGCGGGGATGCTGGTCGTGTTGACGTTTTGAACTCGGGGCATATCTGGCGCCGTGGATCGGGGTGATTGGTTGGAGTAGAAACTGTATCTCTTGACGGATCCCGTTCAATTCGACGAATGAACGGATTTCCGCGACCATTCTGCTTTCGGAATCGGCAGCAGCAGTCCCGCGTTCGCTGTTCAGGCTGCGTCGGGGCGAGGTGTGGATTCTTCGTGGACCTTCAGTCCCTTAAACTGCTCTTTAGACGATGCTGTGAATAACCGGCTTGCGATGTAGCCGGTGACGCAGCCTGTGACCGTACAGAGCCCCTCCACCAGATCCAATAGATGGAATAGTTGATCAATGGATCCATGAGTTCCGGGCCGGAACTCGGCGCCGGGCTGGTGAGCACTTATGACCGCGCAGGCTCACGTGAGCTACTGAGCGTTGCCCCGTGCACGCGACCTTGTGGGAGGCCACTGCCAAGATGGAGCTGGTGGGCGGGGCTTCCTTCGCCAACAACGCACAGCCTTGCATGGTGACGTTCAACATCGCCGCGACTGGCGGGCAATTGCTTTTCGAATAGTCCGAACACGTTGCTGTCGACGTGGTGCGTCCTCCGGGCGCTGGCGAGGCGCTGCTTGGTGGTCGTATCGAGGCAACTATTGACGGAGATAAACCGTCAGGATTCCTCTTCGTCGCGTTTCCCGTCGTCAAGGGGACCAAACCGTTGTCTCCGGAGTCACAGCGGGACACATCCAGAATCTATCGCAAGTGGGCGATCACCGCGCCGTGGTCCGTGAAGGGGTGGATCCATGAACGTGCGGACTACCCGAAATTGCTAATCAAAGCACCGTATTGGTCAGTCGAAATGGTATCCTGGAAAGTCTGGGTGATATAGGCTGAACAGCCTTCGGGAGAACCGCCGCCCGACGTACCGTCGGGACAGACGTCGAGGCTGGACAAATCGGAGTTGCCGAAAACGGTAGCGCACAAGATAGATAAGCGGTACAGTGCTGGTATCCCCGGTTAGACAGCTATGCGGTACAGGACATTGAAAGACACGGTCCCGCTCTCGAAAATCGATGGGCATCCGTTCACCCTGCACGAGTGAATAGACAATAAAGATGCCCTGTGAATGGCAAAGCCGTCCCATGAATAAAGGAACCAGATTTTTTTGACACAGCCGGCCCCATTTTTGGGGAAGGATTTTCTTGATGAAGTGAATAATGGCACATGAAATCCAGCAAAACCAGGTTGTCGAGATCGTCCTGACTTCGGCCGTGGCGTATGGCGATCCGTACAACGATGTCGAACTCGACATGCTCGTCTCGGGCGGCGACGGCCAGCAACTTCGCGTGCCGGCGTTCTGGGCTGGTGACAACGTGTGGAAGGTGCGGTTTGCCGGCGATGATCCGGGCGACTACACCTACGTGACCGAGGCCAATGTGGATGCCGACGAAGGTCTGCATGGACAGACCGGAACGATCACGGTGCAACCGTACGACGGCGACAACGCGTTGTTGCGTCACGGCCGGCTCAGCATCGCTGACGATCGGCGACATTTCGAGCACGACGACGGCACACCCTTTTTCTGGACGGGCGATACCTGGTGGATGGGTCTGACGACACGCCTCGACTGGCCCGCAGGATTCAAAGAACTCACAGACGACCGTGTGGCGAAAGGCTTCAATGTCATCCAGATCATCGCCGGCCCCCTCCCCGACATGGATGCCCGGGACCCGCGCGGCTGCAACGAAGCGGGTTTTCCGTTTGCCGAGGATTTCGAGAGGATCAACCCGGCATATTACGAACATGCCGACGTGAAGATTGCCCATCTCGTCGAGGCCGGGCTCATGCCCTGTATCGTCGGCATGTGGGGGTTCCACCTACCGATCATCGGGCTGGATCGCGTCAAGCGTTACTGGCGCTACCTCGTGGCCCGCTACGGCGCCTACCCGGTTGTGTGGTGCATGTGCGGCGAAGCGGTCATGCCGTATTACCTCTCTGAATCGCATGAGGCAGATGCCGTGTTGCAAAAACAGGGCTGGACCGAAGTCATGGCTGGTGTACGCCACATCGATCCATACAACAACCTCATCACTATTCACCCGACCCGTTCCGGGCGGGCCCAGGTGGAAGATCCGGGCCTGATGGATTTCGAAATGCTGCAGTCCGGGCACAGCGATATTGCCTCTCTCCCGCAACTCATCGACGGAGTCGCCGAGTCGGTCGGTGCCGACCCCACAATGCCGGTCATCGAAGCGGAAATGAACTATGAGGGCATCCTCGGCCGGGCCTGGCAAAACGTGCAAAGACTGTGTTTTTATCACGCCGTCATGCGCGGCACGGCAGGCCACACCTACGGGGCCAACGGTATCTGGCAGATGAGCACGGCCGAGGCACCGTATGGCCGCTCGCCCCACGGTCGCTGCTGGGGCAATATGCCCTGGCGGGAAGCATCGCAGTTGCCCGGTTCCCGCCAGGTCGGACTCGGTGGACAGTTCATGCGACGGTTCGCGTGGTGGAAACTGGAACATCGACCCGACTGGATATCGAATACAGAGACAGATGTTCCGTACTGTGCCGTAGCCGCAGGCATCCCCGGCCAACTGCGAATCGTCTACATGCCGATGGTTTGGAGTCCCTGCCCGGTCATTGGTATCGAGCCGGACGTTGCATACACGGCGTATTGGTTCGATCCGGTTACCGGTGAGGATTTCGACATCGGCGCGGTACAGCCCGCCGAGGACGGTTCATGGATCGCGCCGCTGCCGCCGGAATGTCACGACTGGTTACTGGTGTTGGAGAATGTTTGATGGGAATGGCCCTGCCGGATTTTCCATTGGACACGGCGCGATATATGTTTGCGTTCACGTAACCCTCATGCATTCTTCCTCCCAATCCTCAAACATCAAGCCATTTTCCCCCCTATGAATGCATCCGTCACACCCGAGCAGATCGACCACTACCAGCGCGACGGCTTCGTCGTTGTCGATGATTTTCTCTCATCCGGGAACTGACCGACTTGACCGTGGCCGTGACGGATACGGTCGAAGCGATAGGGAGCAAGCGCCTCGCAGTAGAAGGCAACGAGGATTTTTAAGATGTCGACTCGTATTACAGCAAGGTCTTCCTGCAGCGGATCAATCTGTGGAAGATCAATAAGACGATAAAAAGACTGCTTCCTCAATCCGAAGCTCGGCAGGATACTGGGCCTGCTGGCCGGGGTCGACGGCTTCCGCATGTGGCACGATCACACCCTGCAGAAATTGCCGTGAGCCAACCCGACCTCCTGGCATATGGACGGCCCGAACTGGTCTTTTCATTCCCGTAATGTGCTGTCGGTATGGATCGCCCTGGACGCGGCAACGATTCAAAACGGCGGGCATTACCATCTCTGACTGGGCGGGCGAAAGTGATCCGAACGGATCGATTGGGCAGGAACTGTCTTTCAACTTTGTCGAGATCGAACCGTATCTGATGGACTCAGCAGACGATCTGCTGGATGCAGAATGAACCGCTGATCAACGCCAATTTGTACCTACTCAAGTCGTATGTGCAGATGCGGTTTATTCTGGGAAAAGCGGGCGTCGATAATAAGGCCGGCGCGATAATCGAATTCTGTGCCGGACAGAAGGATCAGGTCGTCGTCGGCAAGCAATTCAGGGCCGCCTGTTCGTTGCGCACGTCAATCAAGGGGATCCCGGCCCGGTCCGCAGGCCTATATAAAAAGGATCGAGACCGTGGCCGTTCAGCGTTGCCACGAAAGGGACGCCTCGAGCCTGGAGCTCTCTCTCCAACCAGTAAATCAGCTGCTGTCATTTGTCTTTCTACCGATAGGTTTTGATTGTTTCGCGTGGGGGGAGGTAAGCCGATGGCCAGGAAATGTAACAGCCTGGTCGATGTTGTCCGGCCCGGTGCCGAAGCGGACGTTGGCCTTGCGACGCGCGAGGGCCGGTCAATCCATCAGCAAGCCCCCATTGACATCGAGGATTTCACCGGTGATATAGCGAGCATCGTCGGAGGCCAGGAAGGCGATCGTTTTGGCAACGTCGATGGGCTCTCCCGGCTTTTTGCCCAGGGGGATTCTCTCGAAGAAGTTCTCGACGCCCGGCAGACCCTTGAGGAAATCGGTTTGAATGATGCCCGGAGCTACGCAATTGACGGTAATGTTGTGAGCGGCAAGGGCTGCGGCAAAGGTCTTCGTCATGCAGATAACGGCTGCCTTGGACGCCGAGTAGTGGGCCCCGACGAGCAGTCCCCCGGTCTTGCCTGCTTGCGAGGAGAGGTTGATGATTCGTCCACGCCTCTGTCTCTTCATTGCGCCGGCCACGGCCTGGCAGCCGAACAGAACGGCCTTGGCGTTGACGGCAAATACACGATCCCACTGCGACTCGGTGAGTTCCTCGAAGGGAACGACATCGTAAGTCGCGGCGGCATTGACCAGAATATCGATCGTGCCGAAGCGCTCTAAGAGCTCTCGGCTCATTTTCTCCCACCCGTCCTTGTCGGCAACATCCAGGACATAGCTGCCGGCACGGTCGTCGATCTCGTTGACGGCGTCCACCGCCGCACCGATCTTGTCGGCATCGATGTCGACCAAGGTGCAGATGGCGCCGCGCCGTGTAAATTCCTGAACGGTGGCCAGCCCGATCCCCTGGGCAGCGCCGGTGACGACGGCAACTTTGTTCTCGAGACTACTGATGAGTGTTTCTCCTAATTAATGACGCTGTATAATGTTTCCAGTGGGTTGTTTCCGCAAGACAGAATGGTGATTGTTCGGCGAACATTTCATACTTCAGGTTCTCCGCCAGGCGAACTGTCGGGCTTGGATAACATTACCGCTTGCGGTCTTGAAACCGATCCGGTATCGCACGGTACTACTGCGTTCCATAGCCTTGATGCGTAGCGGTGGGGTCAGCTAATAGAGAGCTGCTGACTGGAAGGGAATTGATTTTGCCGACCAGTTGTACTGGTCCCCGGTAAGGCCTGGGGCTGCTACAACCATCGCCGTGTGTTGCAACGGGGCATTGGCGCCTTGTCCGGCCGGCTGGGAGGCACCGACTATTTCCTCGCATCTTCCTGCGGCAGCAGGCGGCGGAGAACATCCTCGATACTCAACGGATCCAAAGCCCCGTCACGGTTCGAGTTGACGACGATGCGATTGAACTGCAATCCTTGAATAGCCTGCATGGCGTTGTAGTAATCGCTGCCCGGCTCACTAAGCGCTGCAGTCAGGCCTTCGATGCGCTTCGCCTCTTCGAGTTGCAGCAACAGCACTGCGCCCGACTCGGCCTCGGTGTAGACGCGATCGGCTTCAGCCTTTGTTGACTTTACGTACAACACTGTCTGAGCATCAATTTCGGCAATGGCGACCTGGTTGGCGCTGCGCAACTCCTGCAACAACTTGTCCCACTCGGCTTCCGAGATTTTCACGGCTGCCTTGATCTCTCGCTCCATGCCCTTGGTGACCTTCTCTTCCTCGAACTGTCCGAGCTTCGCCTCTTCCAGCTTGGAAAGCTGTTTCTGCAGCTGTTTGTCCTGCAGTTTGCTCTCGTACTCGGTTTGGAATTGAAGGCCCCGGATGAGGATCGACTCGGCTTTGAGATGGAACGGTTCCAACGCCGTGTTGAGGACAGTTTTGGTGGTGACCTGGAGTGTCATGCGCTCATCGGTGTCCTGGTACTGTTCCGAGGTCAGCCCGGCGAGCTCGGCGCGCAACACGCCTTCCATTGTCGACTGTGCGCGGTCCTGATAACTGCGCTGGATACCGTCCTGGACGATCCGGTGAGCTTTATCGGGGATGATGCTGTAGAGCACGCTGACGTCGAGATACGCGATGTTGTTGTCCCGGGTCCGAATGTTCATTGTCTTGCGAATGCGGATGTTGTTCGACACCTGCTGCTGAGCGGTATCCTTGCCGACGAAGTGAATCACGTGCATGCGCCGGTCAAGCATGTGCCATTTGTACAGCGGGCGAAACGATAAATGATAGCCTACGCCATAGTCCTTGGCCTCGACACCACTACCGCCGAAGAGATGTTGTTGCACACCGCAGGTGGCAACAGGCACCTTTTGGAAGAATACGCCGAGCACCACCAGTTTGATGAGAATGGCGATCAGGACGAGACCGGCGATCGTATAGAGGACTTTTCTCATTTTGCACCTTCCGCAGACCGGTTCAGCCGATCATATGAACCTTCGACTTCGAGGCGGTCAGGGGCGGGATCTTGCTGGTACGGGACAACATCGATCTTCATCTCGGCAATCTTGCGGGCGTATTCGCGCCAGACGATGCCGCGCCCGTCCGTGGCGTAGGCGCCGATTTCCTTGCGTAGACCGTCTATCTCGTTCCGGTACTTGACGTTGAGACCCTTTGCCTGGATCTCCCCCTCTCTGAGCAGTGCCGCAGCGGCATTCACCCGTTCGATCTGATAAGCGTCCGCTTTTTTTTCGCCCTTGATTCGAGCCTGTTCGGCGGCCAGCCTGGCCGACTCCAAGTCTCCGGTCAATTCCTGCCTGGCCACTTCCTTTTCGAGATTGACTTCTGCCAGCTGCGTCTTCCGCGCGTTCACGAACTTCTCGCGTTGAGCCTTCAGCCGTTCGACTTCCTGGTTGGCCACTTTGCGCTCTTCAATCGCCTTTTCGTAGGCTGCATCGAACTTTGGCTTCGGACAGATCAACTGGACGATAAGAAGCCCGTGCGGCTGGAGCATGTCATTGAGGCGCCGCTGTGCAGTTGCGATGGCGACGCCGTACTTGGTCGGGTCGGTCACTTCCGCGACAGAGAAGCGGCCGAACTCGTCCCGCAACACCGACCGTGCCAGACTGCGGATCCAGAACTGCTTGAACTCCTCCCCAGGACCGGACTCGTTGAGCACGTGCGCGGCTTCGGCGGTCAGGATCTGGTACTGGATCTCGAGCGAGTCGAACCAGAAGTTGCTGCCGTCCATGGCGCGCACGGTCAGCTTTTGGACGCGGTTCGCATCCAGATCATACGAGCCTTCCATGACGAACTTGTTCGGGGTCTTGTCGAGAATGAAGATCTCCTGTACAATTGGCAGGTGAAACTTGATTCCCGGCTGGGTGATGATTTCCTGGTTCCCCGACAGATAGTTCACTTTGACTCCGACCTGCTCGGCCGAGATTTCCCGGTACATCCGCAGGTTGGTCACCAGAAAGATCAGGCCGACAGCAATGATGAAAAAGGGGATGATCCGCCTCACGCCATCAAGGTTAAACTCGGGTGGATTGAGTCGTGTTATGCTGATGTCGAGCCTCCGCAAATAATCTTTTACCAAATCCTACTCATTCTTTCACAGTGCAACGAACTCTAATTTATGATGGCTTCCACCATTTACCACACGTATGGTTAAGTTGGCCAACCAATTTAGGGAAAAATTGACGTACATGTAGCTGCAGCCACGACAGGAGTCGCGCTTGGTTCGTCCTGTTCGAATCAATCACTCGCGCCGCGAATCAGAGCGCGTCGCGGTCGGCCAGTGCCTTCAGTTCATCCAGCTCGCCGGCACGTTCGGCCAAGGCTTCAGGCTTCCCTGGCAGCCTGGGCATCGGCCTGGGCCTTTTCGATCTGATTGCGGATCGCCGTGATCGTGCCGTCGCCGGGTGCAACATACTGGGCGTACCCACGCTTCTCCTTCACCAGCTGTACGCCAGGGACCACCATCTGCAGCTCGGCAGGGCTCTGCCCCCATTTTGTCTGATCGTAACCCCCAATGATTCTCGGTGGATCGACAACCGGCTTCAGGCCATCGCCTTCCTGTGCATGAAGGACAACGCAGCTGGAGAATAGGATGAGTGTGAGCATTCGGTTCATGGCGATTATATCTTGTTGGTTTATTGGCACCAATAAAAAGCCCGGAAGCCAAAAAATGACTTCCGGGCGTAGGAATTGAAATGTATTCGGCAGTTATTACGGTGTCTTCGAGTCGATCAGGCCTTGGGTGTTGCCGAGCATGGAAGCCAGGCAATCCGCTTCGCTGCCGAACGTGCCGGGGCAGACATTGACGCCGATCAGCGCGAGCTGGCCAAGCGTATCGACGCAATCGGCAACCGCTGCAAAGTTGGTCAGGTCCGCGCCCAGCTTGCACACGGCGCTGAAGACGATCGTCTCGATGTCGTCGCAATTGACACAAGCCGTGCCGGGCCCCTGCGGTCCCTGTGCGCCTGTGGCACCGTCGTTGCCGGCCGGGCCCTGCGCCCCCTCTGCGCCTGCGGCACCGTCCGCGCCGGTCGCACCGTCCGCGCCCTGCTTGCCCTGCGTTCCCTGCTCGCCCTGCGGTCCCTGCGAGCCGGCGCTGGCCGACTCCCATGACGCCAGGCCATCACCATCGGAGGTCAGGACTTTACCCGCGCCGGGATCGCCGCCGGTAATTTTCACCTGCCCTGCAACTTCAAGCTTGGCTCCCGGAGCCGTTGTCCCGATGCCGACTTCGCCGCCCGACATGATGCTGAGATGATGATTGTGCCCGCCGCCGCCCGACAGGCTCAGGAAGTTGTCTGCTGCCGTGCTGCCCGCCGCGCCGAAGACAGCCGCGGTCGAAGCCGAGTTGTTGTTGGCCTTGATCACGAAATCAAGCGGCACATTGTCACCGCCGCCGTTCGCTGCCAGTGTAACGGTCCTGCTGTTAGTCAGTTTGTTGACGTTGAGTCCGCCGTTACCCAGCAGTTCCATGTGGACATCGACGGAGTTACCGGAGAAGGCCAGGGAATTATCGGCCGCCGTGCTGCCGGCTGTCCCGTAAATTCTGGCAGTGGAAGCCGCATTGTTGTTGGCCTTGATCACGAAATCAAGCGGTACATTGTCACCGCCGCCGTTGGCCTCCAGCGTCAGAGCCCTGCTGCTGCTCAGTTTTTTGAGGTTGAGTCCGCCGCTGGGCAGCAGTTCCATGTGAGCATCGCCGTTGTTAGCGGAGAAGACCAGGTAGTTATCGCCCGCCGAGCTGCCGGCTGCCCCGTAAATCCTGGCAGTGGAAGCCGCATTGTTGTTGGCCTTGATCACGAAATCAAGCGGCACATTGTCACCGCCGCCGTTGGCCTCCAGCGTCAGAGCCCTGCTGTTGCTCAGTTTTTTGAGGTTGAGTCCGCCGCTGGGCAGCAGTTCCATGTGAGTATCGACGGAGTTAACGGAGAAGATCAGTGAATTATCGCCCGCGGTGCTGCCGGCTGACCCGTAAATCCTGGCAGTGGAAGCCGCATTGTTGTTGGCCTTGATCACGAAATCAAGTGGCACACTGTCACCGCCGCCGTTGGCCTCCAGTGTAAGAGCCCTGTTGCCGCTCAGCTTTTTGAGGGTGAGTCCGCCACTGGGCAGCAGTTTCATGTGAGTATCGCCGTTGTTGGCGGAGAAGACCAGGTAATTATCGGCCGCCGTGCTGCCGGCTGCTCCGTAAATCCTGGCAGTGGACCACATATTGTTGTTGGCCTTGATGAGAAAATCAAGAGGCACATTGTCACCGCCGCCTGCGGCTCTGAGCCCGACGGTCTGTGAATTTGTCACCTCGGCAGCAATCAGCGAACCACCGACACGAATCCAGTCGACATCATCGCCGATAGCGCTGAATGTTGTGCCGATCAGGATTGCTCCAACGAGTATGACGAGAAGTTGGATTGTGCGATTCATGGCGATCTTTACCTTATTATGGTTGTTTAGTTGTGTGGATTTCAAACAGACAAAAGTCCCCGAAAAACCCGGGCCTGCTGGCAGTCACCGCGTTGCGGCAACACCGACAATCGTGGTTTCACGCCTCAGCTATTAATATGGTATAAAAAATTCCCCGACAAATTCCAATCACTTTTTCTCACAAATATCCTGGTAGTCGGAGGCGGGCGTCGTCGTCGATCAGACCGGGTGAGGCCGACGGCAATTGGCCAGGGGGATCCCTTTGGCGCAGTTTGGGATCAACTGTAGTTGGCGCTTGTTCAATCAAAGAGTCCGCGGATCTTCGTGAAGCGCGGGAGATATCGCCGGGGTCAACGTTTCGAGGTGGAACCGGTCGTCAGAATATCGTGACCGTCCAGCCGCCGCCGATGTCGCCGCTGCGGATGTCGGGGCCGACCGAGCCGTGCCCCCAGAAATAATCGTTGTAGTTCCAGGCAAAATCTCCGGACCTGAATACCCCCATCACGGTGCCTACACGACCGTCCGGTTGATCACTCTCTATTGCTTCGAACCAGGCCTGGCGAACGGTCATGGGGTCGGCTTGCAACATGTTGTTCGCGAATGCTCCCGAGAAGCTGTCCCAGGCAGCGGCATTGGTATGGAAACCCAACATCAGGTGCAGGCCGTCGAACTCCTGACGCCAGCGATCGAATCGATTCAAACCGCTCCACGTGTCGACCAGGACCTGGCAGGACATGATTGCGAGCCACTCAAGGTCCTTATTGCCCCAATCACCGTCAGCGTCGGTATGGAACACTTTGCTGTCGTCATGTGTCGTGTCCTCGAACGTGAAGCCGTCACCGCCACCATGACCGACGTAAAAGGTGATATCGGTGTTGTCGATCCAATTGCTGTCCCCCGGGGCCTTGAAGTCTTGTTCCCAGGCGTTGACACCGGACCAGGAGAAGCGCTCGACCACGCCGTCGGCGTCCATCGCGTCGATAAAGCCCTGCTCGAGGTCGCCGAACTGGTTGGTCACGGCATTCTCAGTGCCGAAATCCCTAATGCCGCCGACGAAGGCGATCGCGGTGCCGTCGGGGGGGATCGATTCAGCACCTATTCCGGATACCGTCACATTCAGAGTCGTGCTGGCTTGCACGGAAACGCCGTTAGCATCGGTTACGATGACGGTCACCGTTTCGCTGTTGAGAGCCCTACGGCCCAGTACCTCGTATGCGACAGTGGCGGAGCTGTCGTCGAGGCCTCTACTGGAGGAATTCCAGTCAATCGCATAGGGCTGTGCGCCGCCACTGATCTCGACACCGGCGGTCACGGCCGCGCCTTGTGACGTGGCGGTCAGTTGGATAACAGGCACGTAGGTTTCGCTGTCCAATGCCGGTATCATCGTTCGCAGCAGCGCAATCTCTTTACCTTCGACGACGGCGGTCCCGCCGCAATCGTAGAAAGGCATCAAAACACTTACGGTGGTCAGTCCCATAGGCGGCGCGTAATACACAATGTTACTGTCTAGGTCCACGTTCGTGAACTGTGTGCCCAGATTCAGGCCTGCGGCATAACGCGCTTCCGCTTGTTCTTGAGTGATTATCTTTACTGACTCCCCGCGCTGGACCTTGCGATTGGCGTAGCGCAGTTGGGTCACTGCGCCGTCGCCGTTGAACGTGGCGCTGACCTTGGCGCCGGGGCCTTGCAGGGGGAAGCCCTCAAGTGCGAGATTGAACCGCACACGAGTGTCCAACAATGCCTCAACTATCACCGCACCGGTTGTGTCCACAGCCTTGAATCTACTATGGCAAAACCGGACACTGGTGGCTGTCTCTGGGTAGAGGTTGGATGTTTTCAACGCGGTTTCGTAAAGGTCCTGTGCTTGCTGTTTCTCGATAACGCTAAGGTTCGAGAGAGCGTCAAAATCAATGGCCTCGGCGGTGGTTTCGCGTTCATCCTCATTGTTCATACCGCTGCTGCCAAGTTGTTTCGTGGGTATGAACTGGAATCGCTGCCTGTCTATGAAGGTTATCGGACGGTTTGTGGCAGCAATCGGTGCGGAGACCAGAAATGCATCGGGGTTGTTGCTCGCCCCATCGGCCGTCTGATTGATGCCTAAAGCCTGGGCAAGCGCAGCCGCTTCGGCCTGGGTTGCGCCGTTTTGCACGATCGGGAAGACAGGCATGGTTTGGATCTCGGGATCACTGTTGTCCTGATCCAGGCCGGCGGTCTCCAGGACTTCGGATATACAGGTGTTAATGGCCTCGGCGGGACAGCCGCTTAACAAGTTCTCAACAGTCGTCTTGATTTCATCCCGCATTTCAGGCACGCTTGTCGGCGGGACCAAGGCGAATCCATTGCACGCCTCAGCGTAAATATCGGCCGCCGGGCAAGGTTCGCACTGAGCCAGACGCAACACCAAATGCAAAGTCGACTCCTTCTGAATGTTGTAATCAGAAAGAGTGCGACCATCCTCAAGCTGCTTACCCGCGAAAATGAGGCGCTGCTGATCTGGGGGAATGCCCTCCTTGTCCTGGATCTTTGTCTTGATGTTTTCGATGGTGTCGGTCGGTTCGACCTCCATGGTGATCGTCTTTCCGGTCAACGTCTTTACGAAAATCTGCATACCTGCTGCCGAATCGGCATACAGCCCTAGAAACAATCCCATCGTTACAACCATTGCCCAGTTTCTCATCTCAAACCCTTCCTTTTTTATTGTCGGCAGAAAAAAGTCCTGCTGATTTTTTTGAATCCAGAGGCGTAGTCTTACCCCCATTTTCCAGTATCCAACTTATTGTAGAAAACTCCCAAAATTATTGCAAGCTTTTTTGGGTAGGGTGCGCTTTCCTTGCCGACACCCCATCTGCAGAAGCTGATGCCGGGCAGCATCGTTATCATGTAGGCATCGGATACGGCTGGCGAGGCCGGTTGCGGCTGCGGACGCTCCATCCAATATGTCCATCGCAAAAAAGACGAGATCACTGGTGCCCTGGTCAGGCCGGTCACCTGTGCGCTGTTATTCGCGACGCTCGTCGGTTACTTTTCCCAGGCTCATGGAGGCCTGACTGATGAACCTGATTGAAACTTTTCAGCCCAGTCTGCGCGGCAGGGCCGACAAGCCGGCGCTTTGGTTCGGTGACCGGTGGCATACGTTCGGCGAGCTCGATCGCCAGTCCGATGCCGTGGCTCACGCGTTAGTCAACGACTATGGTGTCGGCCGGGGCGATCGGGTGTCGATGTTTCTCGGGAACTGCCCGGAGTTGATCGTCTTTTATCTGGCCGGCCTCAAGACCGGCGCCATTGTGGTGCCGATAAATGTTCTCTATCGCGACCGGGAGCTGACGCATCTGCTCACCGATGCTGAACCGCGGGTGCTTTTATGCGATCCCCAGCGGTTTGAGGTGCTGGCGCCATTGCGCCACCAATTCGATGCTCTCGAGCAGGTTTTTGTCACCGGGGCCGAGACGCCGCCGGCGGCACGGGGGTTCGGTGAGTTGACTGAAGCCGCGCCCGATACGCCATTGTCCGTTGCGGTGATCACTGCCGATGATCCGGCGCTGATGATCTACACCTCCGGCACTACCGGACGTTCCAAAGGCGCCCTGCTGACGCACCACAACCTGGTCTCGAATATTGTTACGCTGCTGCAGTGTTGGCAGTGGACTGCCGCCGATCGTTTCCTGCTGGCGCTGCCGATGTTCCATATTCACGGCCTCGGCAACGGGCTGCACGGGGCGCTGGCATCCGGCTGCACGACCTTTTTGCTGCCGCGGTTTCACGCGGATACAGCGTCTGAGCTGCTGAGGCGCGAGAAGTGCACGCTTTTCTTCGGCGTGCCGACGATGTACGAACGCCTGCTGGAGCATGCAGACGCCGATGGCGCAGTGCCGGCGGACATGCGGTTGTACGTGTCCGGCTCGGCGCCGCTGTCCCCCGACACCTTTGCCCGTTTCAAGACGGTGTTCGGCCACGAGATCCTGGAGCGGTACGGCATGTCGGAGACCGCGATGATCACTTCCAACCTCTATACCGGGCCGCGGGTCCAGGGCTCAGTCGGCAAGCCGCTGCCGGGCGTGTCCGTGCGCATCGTCGACGAAGCGGGCGTGTCGGTTGCCGATGACGAAACAGGTGAAATCCAGTTGCGCGGGCCGAACGTGCTCAAGGAATACTGGCGCCAGCCCGAGAAGACGGCCGAGGCGTTCCAGGACGGTTGGTTTCGAACCGGCGACCTGGGGCGCTACGATGCGCAGGGGAACATCATCATTTGCGGCCGAGCCAAAGAGCTCATCATCTCCGGCGGCTTCAACATCTACCCGCAGGAGATCATCAACTGCCTAGTCGACCACGCCGGTGTCGTCGAGGCCGCCGTCATCGGTGTGCCGGATCAGCGGCGCGGCGAGCTGCCGAAAGCCTATGTAGTAGCCGCCGAGCCGGTGCCGACCGAGGCGGAGCTGACAGCCTACTGCACGGCGCAGCTGGCCAGCTTCAAGGTGCCGAAGCGGATCGTTTTTCTAGACGCCCTGCCGCGTAATGCGATGGGAAAACTGCAGCTGCAAAACCTGCCGGAGCGCGATTGCATCTGAGCGGGCTTATACAGTCCGAGCAGCGGGACGCCGCGCTATCATCCTACCCGGTGGCTTTGGCAACGTCCCGCGTCTGGTGTAATCCCCGCCTCAACGCTTGTGCTCGAAGGTGGGCAGCATGCCGCGGGAATTGGCCATGAGCGCCTTCAGCATCTTCTCGGCGCGTTGCGGCGGGATGGCGCACGCATCGACCTGCATCGCCTGCAACGCCAGTCGCCGGTCGCCGTTCACCGCCGCATCGACGACGAGCTCCTGCCAGGTAATAAGCTGACGCAGCATCAGCTCGAGCGCCGGCGGCGCCGTGCCGGCATGAACCGGACGGACGCCGGCCGAATCGGTGACCGCCTCGAGCTCGAGCACTGCTTCGGCAGGCAGGTTCGGTACGGCGCCGCGGTTCGGCACGTTACAGATGTGCACGCGCCGTCGTCCGGCCGCGATATCGGTGATGAGGCGGGCGGTGCCCTCGGCAGTTGTTGCGCTCTCCGGTTCGTCCGGCAGCTCGACGCGGGCCAGGCTGGCGGCGTAGTCCTTCAGCATCTGCTTGCGGCTGACCAGCTGATCCTGCTGCCGCAGATTCGCCAGTGTCTCCTTGCCACTGTAGAGGGCCTGCACGGATTGGGCATAGTAGTTGTCATCCAGGGCGAACGGCAGGTTGTCCTGATCGGTCTGCGTCAGATAGGGGTAGAACTCGATCAAATGGTCATCTTTCGGATATACGAGCCAGTGGCCGTACACCTCGCTGAGTGCGGCCGTCATTTGGTGTTCCGGTTTCGCTTTCAGACGACGCACGCACTGGCGGAATCGCGGTATGACATCCTTACCCCGGTGCCGCATCCGGGTAAACCAGTGGTAATGATTCGTCCCGATCCAGACCGTCTCTAGCTCATCCCCCGGGATACCAAGAATACGAGCTGCATTGGCGATGCCGTTCTGGACGCCGTGACAGATTCCGACGATGCCCGGCACATCGGAATACTTCTCCATCGCCCGGCACAACGCTGCCATGGGGTTGGCATGGTTGAGCAACAAGGCGCCCGGCGCATGCTTCTCCATGGCGCGACAGATCTTCATGTGGATCGGGATGCTGCGAAACGCCGCCATCATTGCCGCCGGTCCGGCCGTGTCACCGACGACCTGGGGCACGCCGTGTTGCGAACAGATCAGCTTGTCACCGAGGTGTACGGGTGAACTGTAGTAGCCGGCACTGCCGGAGGCGCCGGCACCGCCGATCGACGTCAGAACGAAATCACTTCCGTCAACTGCTTCCGTCAGGTTTTTCGCAACGCGGAGCCTGAGGCGCGCACCGGTTTCGCGACTGAAGCGGCGCGCTGTCTTCGCCATCAGTTCGGCGCGCTCGTGGTCGATGTCGTACAAGACAATTGTGCTGCCGCGCATCTCTGCGGTCAGCGCAAAATCAGCCAGCGGCCGGACAAAATACAGGCCGCCGCCACCCAGGCAGGAAATTTTCATGGTAGGCTCTATCCTTTTGGTCCGAGTCAGACCCTAATTTCTCGTCTTTTGCAATGAAAGCAAGGAATTGAAACACGGATGAACAGTGATGAACACGGATCATGTCGAACGGTGAAGCCATCAATGAACAGCAATTTATATTTTTTCGGGCTGTCGGTGTCCATGCTTTATAGTGTGCCATGAAGCGTTTGACCCTTATCGAGTTGCTTGTCTATCACTCCGAGAACTGGTTCGCTGCCGGGCCCGATGATTCCGGGGCAGCACTCAGTTACGGCTGGAATGTTTTGACTTTCGCCGACTTCAGCGGAGTTGACTGTGGGTGGACCTGTTGGGAGTCGGACCCGAATATCGTGAAGCAGAGCAAGTTTGGGAACCCATCGGAAACGATGCACGCGATGGATATGGACAGTGCTTACGCGGGAGCGTCTATCGAGCCGACGACGTGGTCGGCGATCTGCATCGCCTGGCCGAATTTTAATACAGGAAATTGGTGGGATGCGACATAACACCCAGGCGCGGGATTAAATGGTGGGCGGTAATGGACTCGAACCATCGACCTCCTGGATGTAAACCAGATGCTCTAGCCAACTGAGCTAACCGCCCGCTGTTTTGGGTTCGGCAGGCACCGGTGACAGTGCTGGCCGATTGTTAGGATAACATACCCGAGGTCGACTGAAATTGAACCAGGCCCCGGGTAATCTCGCCGGCCGTAGGCCGAGCCGATCGTTCGCCAGGTCCCGGTTGTGTGCCGGCACAGGCATCGAATACTCGGGATATCACCGGGTTGCGACCTTCCCCGCCCGCCTGTAAAATGTTGAGATCGACAACAGCTGCGGATTCGGGGCAATTCCCATCTCGATTCCCCACAGGTCGCCGATAACTCGACAGATTGCAAAGGCCGTCCCGTAGAATTCCATCAATCTGCGGGTGAATAATTCTGTGAGCAATAGGATTGCCTGCTTGGTTGCTTTCGCCTCTTGAATGGTGGAGCAGAGGCAACTAATTTGAGTCCGCCTTATCACATTATCTCAACAAGGACATCCAAGACATGAACGTATTAGTTATCGGCGGCACCGGGAATATCAGCCTTGGGATTGTCGCGGCGTTGCTGAAACAGAATCACGAGGTTGTGATGTTCAACCGCGGACAGAACCCCGATCCGCCGCCACCGGGTATAAGGGTTATTCACGGGGATCGCTACCAGCGCGAGGATTTCGAACAGAAGATGCACGCTGAAAAGTTCGACGCGGTCATCGACATGATCTCCTATAGCGCTGATGATGCTGCCTCGGCTCTTCGGGCGTTTCGCGGGCGGGTCGATCATTTCATTCACTGTTCGACGGTGATGACCTATGGTCCGCCGTTCCCGTGCAACGGCATCAATATTGAGGAAAGCGCCCCGCTCAATGGTACGTCCGATTATGGTCTCGGCAAGATTGCTGCCGACCAGTTGTTGCTGGAGGCGCACGCCGAGGATGGATTCCCGGTGACTGTTCTCAAGCCCTCCTATACGCATGGGCCGGGCATGAAGCTGTATCGGCAGCTCGGGAACGATGGGGAATGGATCGATCGTCTGCGCAAGGGGAAGCCGATCCTCTCAGTGGGCGACGGGCTGAACTATTTCCAGTTTCTCGCTTCGCGCGATGCCGGGGTTGGTTTTGCCGCCACGCTCGGGAGGTCGCAGTGTTTCGGTGAGGTTTACAACATCGTTCACCCGCAGGCGCGGACATGGGACGATTGGCACCGTATCGTTGCCGAAGCATTGGGTGTTAAAGCCGAGATTGTCCACGTCCCGCAAGATACGTTGATTGCCGTTGACCCTGGACGGTTTGGTGATTTGCGGCAGAACTTCGCACACACGCAGATATACAGTGGTGCGAAGCTTGCCAGGGATGTCCCGGAGTTTCAGCCGGCGACGCCTCTTGTAGAGAGCGTTGCGGCGAACATCGAGTGGATGGACAAGCACGGCCTTGTCTCCGACAGCGACGCCGATGACCTCGAGGATCGGATCATCGCAGCGGTCGAAAACCTCCCAACCAAGGTCTCATCGTGAGTCACCGGCGCGTGTTGATAACCGGAGGTGCGGGATATTTGGCAGGATTCATCGTGGACGCTTTGCGTGACACCTGTGAACTCACTCTGCTGGACCGGGTGCCGCCGCCGGACTCGGATCCGCGGGCGGACCTCCCGTTCGTGAAAGCCGACATCACCTGTTACGACCAGGTGCAGGCGGCCTGTAAAGGCCAGGACCTGGTGATTCATTTGATTGCCCTGGTTCGTGATCGATTCGGAGTGCCTGCCGATGTATACTGCGATGTGATGGTGAAGGGTACCTGGCATGTGGCGCAGGCCTGTGTGGAGCAGGGAATAAAACGACTGATCAACATTTCATCTATTGTTGCTTTGGGTTGGCCGGCTCCTGAGGATATACCAAGCCGTCCGGAAGCCGGCGGCAGATTCGTGGATGGCGACCTGTTTTACGCCCTGTCCAAAGGCCTTGGGGAAGCCGTTGGCAAAGCTTATCACGAAGCGTATGGGCTGGAAGTGATACACCTGCGTCCGGGCGTCATTGCCGGCGACGGTTTGAACAAAGGTCCGCAATTGCCATCCGAGCCAACCGATCACTGGTTCCTGTATGTCGACCCCAGGGATGTGGCGCAGGCCGTTGCCTTGGCCGAAAAGGCAGCAATAAGCTATGGTACCTACAACATTGTGGCCGGTCGCGCGGATGGGATGTTTGACTGGTCCGGTGCCGCTCGGGATCTGGGCTATTCACCACAGCATAACTGGCCGGAAATTCCGGAGAGAGGCGGTTCATGAATCTGACAGGAAAACGCGTGTTGGTTACCGGCGGCAATCGTGGGCTGGGTTTATCGGTGGTCAAGGCCATGGCAGCGGCTGGTGCAGAAGTTTTCGCCTGGGGACGTAATCAAGAGGTACTGGCAGAAGCGGCTGAATCATTGAGGGAAATGCCCGGTACCTGCTCCTTTCACCGGGTAGATGTTTGCGATGAACCGGCAGTGATTGCTGCCGTCGAGGCGATGGGACCGGTCGATGTGCTGGTCAATAACGCAGGGATCGCTCGCACAAGACCGGTCCTGGAAACTTCGACCGGAGAACTCGAAGACGTTCTGGCAACAAATGTGGTAGGGGCATTTGTTGTCATGCGCGAAATTGCCAGAGGGATGGTTGCCAATGACGGCGGGTTGATCATCAATGTGGCATCGGATGCCGCAATCGTGGGGATCAGCAGGATGGGGCCCTATTGTGCCAGCAAGCACGCGCTGCTTGGCATGGGGCGGAGCGTTTCCGCGGAATTGCGGGAGCACGGTGTTCGGGTTACCACCTTTTGCCCCGGGCCGATCAGTACCGACATTCTGGGGCCGGGAACAGCAAACCCGGACAGCATGGACCCGGACGCTCTGGCCGAATTTCTCGTCAGCATTGCCACCCTGGATGCAAGAATTGAGATCCAGGATTTACTGGCCGAACCAATGCCGCCAAGGGCATGATTCTTATCACTGTCATCCCATGGGGTGGGTGTTAAATAATTGTGGTCGAGTATTGGTAGGCTGGGAACGGTGTTCCACGTGATGTTGGTTTGCCAAATCGATGTCGGAAGGCGAAAAGGGCGTGGCCGATACGCGCCAGCCCTCAAGAGTCAATTCCCGTACTTGGGATATGGAGGATGAAATGGATGCAAGGGACCAGGTGAGGGAGAAAATTCTCGGTGACGCAGGCGTACCGTTTTCCTTTGTTTATGATGGGCGCCGGTCGGAAACATTTATAAAAAACTGGGAACGTCGTCTGGAAAGTAAAAAGCTGGACGAGAACAAGACGTCACATATTCTGACCTTCACCGATGAGGAAAGCGGGCTGCAGGTTGCATGTGAGGCGATCGAGTATGCAGACTTCCCGGCGCTCGACTGGGTGATGCGGTTCAGGAATAACGGCCAGACGGATTCGGCTGTCCTGGAGGATGTGCTGCCTTTGGATGTTGCCTTTGGGGCGGAGAAGGAAAGTAACGTTTTTCTTCATTATCCGCGGGGCAGCTCGGCGACCCGGGAAGATTTCAGTCCGGTCGAGGTGCCACTGACTTTGGCAAGCAGCAAGACGCTTGGCTGTATGGGCGGCAGATCGTCGAACGCCGGAGATGCTCCGCCCGACAATGAAGGGGCGATGCCGTTTTTTAATCTGCAATTCGACGATGGTGGGATCATCCTTGCCATTGGCTGGTCCGGCTCCTGGAAGGCACAGTTCGAGCGCGACACACAGAGCGTTTTGAGTGTGCAGGGGGGGATGGAGCACACGCGCCTGAAACTTTTGGCTGGTGAAGAAATTCGCACGCCGAGGATATTGATGCTTTCCTGGGAAGGTGCGCGGTTGAAGGCTCATAACCAGTTTCGCAAACTGGTCCTGGCTCATTACACGCCGCTGCAGGCAGGCAAGCCGGTGCAGATGCCGTTTTCCGCTAATTCCTGGTCACTGCACAATTGCGGCAGTGAAGTATCGGAAGAGAATCAGATTGACCTTATTCGCAAGTACAAAGCCAAGAAGATTCCTCTGGAATGTTACTGGCTGGACGCGGGTTGGTACGAAGGGGTCGACGGTGTAGAGCGCTGGGGCGAATGTGTCGGGAACTGGTCCCCCAAGAAAAGGACGTTTCCCAACGGATTCCGGGCGCTGGCCGACGAGGTCGCCAAAGCCGGGCTCGGATTCGTGCTGTGGTTCGAGCCGGAGCGTGCCAAGCCCGGAACTCAGATGTACGAGGAGTTTCCGCAATGGATGATTATGCCGGACGAGGACATCATCAAGGCAAGGCGGAAGACACTGCAGTGGGAACAGCCGTGGACCGACAAGGTGGAGGCGCTCCCGGACTTCGGCAATCCGCAGCTAAGGGAATGGTTCACCGATCACGTCTCTTCGATGATCGAGGAATACGGCATCACGGTGTTCCGCCAGGATTTCAATTTCGACCCGGCGGCATATTGGCGGCTGGCCGATGGTGAGGACCGGGAAGGGATTACAGAGATACGCTTTATCGAAGGCCTCTATGAATTCTGGGAGGAACTGGTCCGGCGACATCCGGGTTTGCTGATCGATAATTGCGCCAGTGGCGGGCGGCGGATAGATCTGGAAACCATGTCGAGAAGTGTTGCTCTCCACCGCACCGATAATGCCGGTGAGCCGGAAGCGGCACAATCCCAGACGATGGGGATCAATCTCTACTATCCATGCGCCGGCACCGGTGTTTTCGCGGATCTGGGCACGGTGGATAGATATTATTTTCGAAGTTGCCTGGCCGCAGGGATGCAAATTGCCTGGGACATTTATTCGGATGATCTTGATTCAGCGGCGGCATGCGAGATCGTCGAGGAATTCAAGTTGTTGAGACCGTTGTATTATGGAGATTTTTACCCGCTTACCGTTGAGAATAGCAGCAGGATCAGTGATGTGTGGTGCGCCTACCAGTTGCATCGGGAAGATTTGAACCAGGGAGCCGTAGTTGCTTTTCGCAGAAAAAACAGCCCGTACCCTGTGGCGAAGTTGAAGCTGCATGGGCTGGATGCGGCAGGCACCTATGAATGCACCGATATCGACACGGATGACAAGACCGTATTTACGGGTGAGGAACTGATGGAAGAAGGTCTCGAGATTGCCATGGCACAGGCGCCGGACTCGAAGATCTTCGTGCTGCACGGCATAGATTCTTCGACCTAAAAGTACGCCTTGCACGGGCGCCTTCTTCTGCCCTGTTGCGAACAAGCGTTCGCGTTATCAACTCGGGCGGCTCATCGCCAGGCCAGACGCCCCGCCATGTCGAGCAGGTCAGGGACCATCGCTACGTGTTGCAATGACCGCATGTCCGGCCGTCTCGTGGTGTTGTTGAATGGCTGCGGCAACTGGGGAAGGAACCTCCTCACCACGCTCGCGGCGTTTGTCGATATCCTCGAGAGCCCGGAACAGCGCGTGGCAGGCTTCCTCGTATCCCTGACCGGTAAACCGCGACACCAGGCGCGTGCCCCGGTCGATCAGTTTCTTGTTGCTCGGGGAGACCCAGACCATGCAGTTCCCGATGACCCGGTTCATGCGGCACATGGTGGCGGTTGACACGGTGTTCATGACCAGCTTGACCGCGAGGTGATCCCAGAGCTCGAGTGGACTTGCGGCACAGTCGCAGTCGACATGAAAGTCCGGGGCGTCACCGGCGACGCGGTTGCCTATGTGCAATACACGGCCCTGGTCATAAGCCAGCCGATCATCCGGCCCCGCACATTCGTCGGCTGCGAGCAAACGGATACAGGCCGATCCCTTGCCGCTGCGCTGCTCGTCCAGTGCGCAGCCGATCTCGAATTTGTATAGCTCCGCATTGTTCAACGTCGGCGGCTCGGCCAGCAGATTGGGTGGTGCCTTCATCTCCTCGTAGTCCTTTCGGGTCCAGGTCAGCCCCCGGGGGGAGCGCCCGAGTATAGACACCCAGGTCTCTTCTGTCGACCGGCTCGGGTGTTTGGTAAAAGCCCAGGACTGGGGTGATCGCTGATCATCGCGCTGCCGAAATGGCGGGACCATGAAGGTTGGCGACCGTTCAGTGGTATCTGTCAGCACGTCCAGGAGAAACCCATCTGCGTAATAAGTCAATAACCCCTGCTGCTCGTAGAGGGTCTGCTCAAAGGTTGTCAACCGGGAGAGCACGTCGATACGTTGTCTGATGCCATCCACCAGCCTGTCGAACGTGTCGGCGTAACATTCGATGGGTGGCGCCAAAGCGGCGTATTGGCTTTCGGGAAGAGCTGATTTCAGGAAAGCTAACAGCGCCTGCTCGAGGGCTGCGCCGACAATCAGGAGTTCACATGTCGTGGCCTGCATCCGGGTCGACCCCATGATCGCCATCGGTCCGGTGGCCAGATCCAGTTTGGTAATGGCACTTTCTTCGATGACCTCTCTGGAGCGCTGCACCTCATGGGCCAATAGCTCAGTGGGGTTGTTGTAGACAAAGAATACCTCAGCACCCCGATCGAGCCCCTCCCAGGCAGTGCCGATAACAAACGATGTTTCACCGCCCTCTGTGATTGCAACCACGACGTCCCCGTCGGCCACCCCCGATTCACGCAACTGGCGTCGTCCGAAATCCTCGAAATCCTCGAAGCCCTCAACCGATTTGATCAGGGCAAAATCGCCGCCGGCCATAACGCTGAGCACAAGGTCCGCGTAGCCCTTGGGGTCGAGCGATAAATCGCTTAGCTTGTCTGGAAGACGTCGCCAGAATCGGCGCCAGCAGGCTTCCAGCAAGATACTCAAGCGACCTGTGGCACCGCAGCCGGTGAAGACAATTCGCCGCTTTTCGCATATGGCCCGTTCAAAAGCACATCGCAAGCGGTCAAACCCGGGTGACTGCAACACCGATCTGCCAACCGGTGCAATGTCATCGTCCACCGACAACAGGATATGCAAGCCGTCTTCGAGGCTTGCGGCGATTGTTTCGGCCAGGCTTTCTGTCTTGGGGTGCGAACCTTCGGTGTCCAGGGCGCCGAGGCGAAAGGCCCTGTCATGTTCGAGAAACGCTTCGGCTTGTTGATTCGGATTCATAGTTTCACGCGTGGGATGCAGTCGAGGCTTGCAGGGTTCCCGCTTCGCCGGGCACCGCCTTGATCTCGATCAAGTTCCGCATTTTGGCGGGATCGTGCGCAAGTAGATGGAAGGAGTTGCCGTGGCCGGACTGAACGTAACATGACACCTCGCCGCCGATCCTCCACTGCACCGGTGCCCGGATCATATCGCCGCCGTCGATAATATGCTGACCGGTAGACCGATAAATGGAGCCGATTGATAGACCTGCAGGTCGGCTGAAATGCAATCGAAGTTCCGGTGGCGGGTCATTGCAAACGATGCCCGTCTGGATACATTAATCCTTTGCTGTATACAGGTACATTCCTCACGTGCCAAGCCGGTTTTGTGGTGTTCCACCACTCGTGCAGCCCTATCTGGCGGGTAAGCATGTGGTCGGGACAACTGTCATTTTCAACCAGGACGGAGTCATGGCCGAGAAATCAGAAGAACTCGATTTGCAAGCCGAAGAAGAGGAAGAAGAAATTGAGATAAAGCTTGTTGACCTTCAAGAGATCACCGCGAAGGAAAAGCGTCTTTACGACACCGCCCTGAGTGCACATGAGAGGAAGAACTACGCCTACGGTATTGACCTGCTCCGGACGCTACTCAAGAAATATCCGGGCCTGATCGAGGCGCGCATGAAACTGCGCGAGATGCAGATGGACCGTCTCGGCAAGGTTTCGGCGCTGAGCCAAGGCCTGGCCACTGTCCGCGCCCTCCTGCCGTTTCTCAAAGTAAAACGTCTCGCAGCCAAAGGGAATTACGCCGAAGCCCTCGACGCCGGCGAGGCCGCCATGGGCATGGACCCGACCGCGTGCTTCCCATGCATCGTCCTTTTTCGAGCCGCCGAAGCTGCAGACGTCGACGCCATCTGCCTGATGGCGCTCGAACAGGCAATCGAATTCCACCCGAAAAGTCTGCAGGTGCTCGACTGGCTGGCGCAGCTTTACTCACGCATGGGCATGGGCAAAAAGGCTCTCGTTTGCCGTCAGAAAATCTTCGAAGAACGACCCAACGACCTGCAGGCCGAGGCTTTTGTAAAGGACGCTATCGCTGAGGCTGCCATGGACGAGGGCGGCTGGGAACGCGTCGCCGAGAGCGATGGCAAACTCGATTACCGTTCACTGATCAAGGATACCAGCGAAGCGGTGCGCCTTGAGCAGCAGGACCGCACAGTCAAGGGCGACGCCGCGGCTGGCCTGATAGACGATTTGTTGAACCATATCGCTGAGCAGGATTCTATCGACCGTCGCAAGAAAGTGGCGGAGCTCTACCTCGGATCCGACGACTTCGAGAACGCCCTGGTACACTATGAACGCGCTCAGGAGCTTTCGGACGGCGCCGACCCCTCGATCGAAGCGGCAATGACCGTGATCTACGGCCGCCAGTACGACGCTGCCATCCGCGAGTGGGGGGTCTATGTCAAGAGCGAGGAAATCACCGAGGAGCAGCGACAGGAGGGCGAGGCGCAGGTTGCCGAGTTGCAGCAGCAGAAGCTGGCGATGTTCCTGGAACGCTACACGGAGCGTGTCAAGCGTTACCCCAACGATGTGCCCGAACGCTTCAAGTTCGCGACATTGCTGTGGGAGGACGGCCAGATCGACGAGGCCCTGCCGCATTTTCAGGTGACGCAGCGCAACGCGCGGTTCAAGCAGGAGTCCACCATTTATCTGGGACGGTGTTTTGCCAGCAAGGGCCAGCATGATCTGGCCATCGATCAGTATCAGGCCGGTATCGCAGAGCTCGAAGTGATGAACGCCGTCAAGAAAGACGCGCTCTACAGCCTCGCAAAATCCCTCGAGGAGGTCGGGCGTACTGACGAAGGGCTTGAACAATACAAGGAAATCTACGCCGCCGACCTCAGCTACCGAGACGTTGACGACATCATCACGCGCTCGTACAGCAGTTGATCCGGGTTGACGGTTCTGTTGCAGTATTTTTGTATCTGTATTTCCTGCCGTTGTAGCTCCGTCCAGCGAAATCGAACTCGATATCCGCGCCTGAGTCGAGCCCGCCCCCAAGCCCCCGCAGGGGATCTCCATGAGTGAGCAAGTAACCGCCAAGGACCTGACTGCCAAGGAGAACGCCCGCGTCAGGAAGAGTTTTGACACCGAGGTAGGGGAGGCCGGGCGCGATGTCCTCAAGTTCGCGGCGCGCTTCTCCGCCATCCTGGTCATCGCCTCGGCCTGATCTCCCTCTACTTCCGCTCGCGCGGCGGCTACAAGCCGGTCGAGCTCCGAGCCGAGCCGCATGACCGTGTTGAAGAGGGTGATGAAGCGTGAAAGTTTCCCGACCTCTGGACCCCTGGCCCTGATTCCTGGTTACTTTATTTGCGCCGCCGCCGGATTGAATTAGGTTGACCTATGCAGCAGTACCTCGATCTGATGCGGCATGTCCTCGAGCATGGCGCCGAAAAACACGACCGCACCGGCACCGGCACCCACAGCGTCTTTGGGTACCAGATGCGATTCGACCTGGCTGCCGGTTTTCCGTTGCTGACGACCAAGAAACTCCATGTTAAGTCGATCATCCACGAGCTCTTGTGGTTCATCGCCGGCGACACGAATGTCAAGTACCTGACCGATAACGGCGTGCGCATCTGGAACGAATGGGCCGATGCGAACGGCGATCTCGGCCCGGTCTACGGCCACCAGTGGCGCCACTGGGATACCGCGGAGGGCGACCACGTCGATCAGCTCCGGCAACTGCTCGACCAGCTGCAGAGCAATCCCGATTCACGACGGTTGCTGGTCTGTGCCTGGAACCCCGGTGATGTCGGGCGCATGGCGCTGCCGCCCTGCCACTGCCTCTTTCAGTTCTACGTCGCCAACCGGCGCCTCTCCTGCCAGTTGTACCAGCGCAGCGCCGATATTTTTCTCGGGGTGCCGTTCAATATCGCGTCGTACGCACTGTTGACGTTGATGATCGCGCAAGTCACCGGTCTCTCACCCGGTGAATTCGTCCATACCTTTGGCGACGCCCACCTGTATACCAATCATCTCGAGCAGGCCCGGCTGCAGCTCAGCCGCGAACCGCGCGAACTGCCCAGAATAGTGCTCAATCCTGCGGTGCAGTCGATCTTCGACTTTACCTTTGAGGATTTCGAACTGCAGGCCTACGACCCGCACTCCCACATCAAGGCGGTGGTGTCGGTATGAGCCTGGCGATTATCGCCGCAATCGCTGGCAACGGCGTCATCGGCCGCGACAACACCTTGCCCTGGCATCTGCCGGACGATCTTAAATGGTTCAAGCGCCATACCCTGGATCACACCGTCATCATGGGGCGCCACACCTACGAGTCGATCGGCCGACCGCTGCCGCGCCGGCGGTTCATTGTCGTCAGCCGCAACCCGGCGTTTGCTGCCCACGGCGTGGTCGCGGCACAGTCGCTGGCAGCCGCACTGGCAGCCGCGGGGCAGGACGATATATTTATCATCGGTGGTGCAGTACTGTTCCGCGAGGCGCTGCCGTTGGCCGATCGGCTGTATATCACCAGAATCCACGCCGACGTGGCGGGCGACGTATATTTTCCCGACCTCGACATCGAAGAGTGGATCATGGTGTCGTCGGAACCGCACGCGGCGGATGAGTTACATGCCTATGCGTTTTCGTTCGAGATTCTCGAACGAAAACGCCTACGTCAACAATAGAATCAAGGGTTAGACATGAAAGCGATGCCGCTGTTGCTCGCCGTGCTTTTGGCCGGTACGTCCTGTCAGGTGTTTCAGAGTACTGACATCGATGATGTCATGCGCGGTGACACCAAGAAACACCTGGTCCCCGGCGTCACGACGCGTGAGGACTTGCGCGCCAAACTGGGGAACCCGGACAAAGTCGAGACCACCCGGGGCAACCCAGTGTGGACCTATGAGTGGACCACGCGCGAGCGGCGTACTGCCTATTCCGGCCGGCGTATCGGTGAAGAGCGCGACGCCTATCGCGATCTGCCCGGCTACACCCACTACATCACCAAGACCACCGTGCTGACGCTGTTCTTTGACGAGGACGGACTCCTGGTGAAACACCAGATGTTCTCGCCGGACGGCCAGTGATGGCGCGACCCGGTACGTTGTGATGCCCGATGCCCTGTCTATCCTTACCGGTGAATATGAGCGCCTCCGCCTGGCTGCCGGTCATGCCGCGATCGAATTGGATCTGGGTTGCGGCAAAGGCGGATATCTGCTCGAGCTCGCCAGATGCTTTCCCGACCGCCTGATCATCGGTGCCGACGTCATGCTGGGGCGACTGCGAAAGGTCCAGCGCAAGGCGGATCGCCGCGGCTTGGCCAATGTCATGTTGCTGCGCGTTGAAGCCTGGGCGCTGTTGCCGTTGCTGCCCGACGGGGTGCTCGATCGCATCCACATCCTCTGCCCGGACCCGTGGCCGAAGGCCCGGCACCGGGCGCATCGATTGATCACTTCGGAGTTTCTCGGGCGGTTGGCCGGCAAGCTCACCGCGACCGGGGTGTTGCATCTGGCGACCGACAACGGGCCGTACCTGGAGACGATGCGGGCAGCGATCGCGCCGCTGGCAAGCTACCGCGAGGATCGGGAGGGAATCAGGGATGCGGTCGAGATCCAGACGGATTTCGAGCGCGGCTTCGCAGCCCGGGGCGTCGTTGTCGGCCACCTGAGCTATCGGCGTGAAGAGCAGCTGGTTTGACTATGCGCGGAGCCGGGACAACGATCCGAATGACTGGTCAACACGGGAAGGTGCCGTAGCTCGGGGTACCGTGTTGTTCCGCGATAGGATCACCGAGGGTGGCGATGCGACCGGTGGTGATGCCAGCCATCTTTCCAGACGACCCCATATTCCTTCAGAACAAGATAATTGGAGGCGGCTGCGAAGTCACCGGCGATCAAGACGGACCAACCCTGATTGATCTATCTGGGTTCACGCCTCTCGCGGCAACAGGATGTTGGCAGAACCGGCACCGTCAAGGTAGCTAAGCCAGTTAGTTGACCGGAAAGACCGGTGTGCCGGTCTCGCCAGCGCTGAGCGGATGACCGCCCCCTCTCCAAGTGACGCCGTTGTAGGTGCGCGGGAAATTCGCCCCGCTCGCCGGCGCACTTACGGCGGCGGTAGCCCAGTTACCGGAAATGCTGGATGCACCGTATCCTTTCACGTGACCATCCCCGAACACAACGTTGGCTTTGCCGCCGCTGTCATTGTAGTCTCCGCCATGCCGTAACCCTAGGCTATAGAACGGTGTGTAGGACCCGCCGGCCTGTAGGAGAGTCCCTTGCGGATATCCGCCGCCGACAACGACGTGCCTAGAGTCGCCCAGTAAAGGTATGACCGATGGCGAATCGGAAAATCCCTTATCGGAAGCGGAGGCAAACAGGCAGGAAGTCATATTGCCGCTAATCCCGGCGTAGCAACAGTCAGCTTTATCCATCGTCACTGGTTTGAGCCAGACAAATGCACCGTAGGTAGAGCCACGCGGCGCCCATTGAGCAGTCAGGCCAGTGGTACTGGTCCAGTTACTGATCGGGATATCACCACTGACTGATGAGTGGTTTGCCCAGTTGGATAGCCCATCCGCATCCGTCTGGAAGTCTGTGTCGGCGGGACACCAGTTGATTTTCACGTCCAACCAGTAATTTGCAGCGGAGGTGTCGACCTGTTCGTAGTATCCGGCATCGTTGAAGATCTGCCACCAGACAACGTGTTTGCCCAAAGGATCGGTAATGCCGCATTCCAACCCACTCAGTATTCCCGCTCGTCCGGCATACGGCCCCGGAAAGTTGCCCCTAAAATCGCCCATGTACATCGCATAAATCTTCCCCCACTGGCTCAGCTGGCTTGTGCAGGAAATGCCGCGCGCCGTCGCCCGGGCTTTTTGCAGTGCCGGCAGAAGCATGCCTGCCAAAATAGCGATGATCGCGATAACGACGAGCAGTTCTATCAGAGTGAAGTGACTCTCTCGCTTTGCTATGGTCAACGATTTCATTTTATGATTTCCTCCTTCGCAGGATTTCAGAGATTAAGTTTTCGAGTAAGCCGTGTCCCAATCAGGATAATTGGGGATAGTTTAACACAAGGGGGCGCCCATGCAAACCGGACAGAGTCTACGTTCACCGAATTTTGCCGTACCCATATGACGCAAAGAGACTTGATTCAATTGCTCGTCGATCTCGACCTCCGCCCGAGCCGCAAGCTCGGACAAAATTTCCTGATTGACAATAACATCCTCGATATCATCGTCGGCCACGCCGCCACCGCTACCACCGGCAATTTCATTGAAATCGGCGCCGGCACCGGCGTACTCACTGAGCGCCTCGCAGCCCTCGGCCGAGTGACCGCCATCGAATATGACAACCGCCTGGCAGAATACCTGCAAAACCGCTTCAGCCGCAACGATCAGGTGACCATTGTCCACAAGGACGCTGTTCGTCTGGATTATGATCAGCTGGCGAACGGGCCGTACGATTGTATCGCCAACCTGCCCTATGCCGCCAGTACCGCCATCCTCGGCAGACTCCTGGCAGCCACCAATCGCCCAGCCTTCATCCTGGTGCTGCTGCAACGGGAGATGGCCGAGCGCTTGACCGCAGAACCCCGATCGAAAGCCTATGGCAGCCTGACCGTGCGGTTGCGCTTGTGTTATGATGTCAAGATTGTTAAACAGATCTCAGCCAACGTCTTTTGGCCGAGACCCGAGGTTAATTCCTCACTCGTTGCCATGCAACTCCGCGACGATGCCGCCGACTGCGACCTCTCCCGGCGCCTTTCTGCACTCACACGGCTGGCCTTCAGCCAGCGTCGCAAAAAACTCCCGGGCGTCCTCGCCCGTCATTACCATCCCTCGACCGTTGCCGACACCTTCGACCGGTTCGGAATCGACGCCGATGTCCGCGCCGATGCCCTGCCTATCGCCAGCTACCGCCAGTTGGCCGAGACCCTGCCGGCCCCGGAACAGCATAGTACGGACTCAGATACGCAGGAATAATGCCGAAATCATGCGTAAGGACGCGCAGCTCATCAATTGGCTGGCGGCTGTTAGAAAAATCCACGAATTGTGTGAATAACCCGCTTCCACATCGGAGAACTGGGGCAAGTATAGAAAAAAGCGATCGATTTTTCAACTTTTTTCGCATGTTGCAGGTGATCTGTACAAGGCAAACCCGGTAGAAAAAGATGAAAGTCGGAGAACCCGTCGCTGCATGGATACAAATCACATTGGATCGAGAAAAAAATCTTTTACCGCGCCGGCCGGTTCGCAGCAACACTTCGCAGGTGCATCATTCGTTCGTATCGAACCACGGCAGCGCCTGCCAGACCCGGACGTCTCGACCGGAGCCGGCAAGCGCCAGCTTCAGATTGTCCGGGGACAGAGCCACCGCGTGAACTGGATTCTTCCCCGTTATCGTGAAAAGCCCATCGCCGCCGGTCACCTCCCACACCCGGGTGAGTCGATCGGCGCTGCCGGAAAAAAGCCGCCTACCGTCAGCTGAAAAGGTCATATCCGTCACTGCCGCATCGTGTCCGGTCCGGTGCCAGAGGACGGCACTGTCGAGTTGCCGGACTTCGCAACTGCCGTCGCGGTATCCTACCGCCAGCAGCCCTTGAGCACCGACGGCGACGGTGGACACCGGGGCGCCGCCGTCGAATCCCCCAGTTGCCGCTCCGGTTGTCACGTCCCAGAACCGTACGCTGCCGTCATCGCCGGCCGAAACTGCCTGGCGGCCGTCGGGAAGAAAAGCTACGGCTCGTACTGCTCCCTGGTGCTGGTTGAATACCTGCAGCGCTTGTCCGCTATCCGTTTTCCAAAGGCGCGCAGAGCCGTCGAGGCTTCCTGTCAAAAAGGACCGGCCATCGGCGGCGGCGGCGGCGGCGGTCACCAGGTCCGCGTGCCCGTTGCATTCGATCGGCGCCAGCTTGCTGTCCAGTGTCCAGATCCATGCATTGTTTCCGGCGGCCGCCAGCAGCCGGTTGTTGTCGAGGAAGACGACCGCCGCCACGGACGTTTCGTGGCTCAGTGTCGGTAGTGCTTCAGTGCCCTTCCGGGGCCATAGATAGACCATGCCGTCGTTACTGCCGCTGGCCAGTCGCTGGCCGTTCGGGCTGTACGCCAGGCAGCGCACGTCGCCCGTGTGCCGGCGATAGGTGCGGGGCATCGGATCGTTGGCGATCCGCCATACCTTGATGCTGCCGGCTGCGTCGGTGCTGGTTACCGTACCTGTGTCGGTGAGCACCACGCGGCTGATTGCCTCGCCCTGTCCCCGGATCGTTTGCCGCAGCGACTGCAGGCCGATATCCCAGATGCGGATAGCACCGTCGCTGCTGCCGGCTGCCAGTACGCCCTTAGTTGCTGCCACTGCCGTGACCGGGCCTGTATTCTCGTTCATTGTCATGACAGTGCGAGCGTTTTTCACATTCCAAAACGTCACGCTCCCATCCGCTGCCACGGTGAACGCATGCGGCGTGTGCCGGACAAAACCGATATCGACAAACCGGCCAGGCAGGTTTTCGTGCCGGCGATTTCGCAAATCGTGGATTCTCGCTTCGCCGTCCGCATCCAGGCTGACCAGCCAGCGGCCGTTGATTGCCAGAGCAGTGACGGCGTTGGTGTGTGAATCAGGCAGCACCTGACTGTTGCCGAAATCCTCGCCCGTCCACACGCGCAGGCTGCCGTTGTCGCTGCCGGCAACGATAACCCTGCCGTTCGTTGATACGGCGACGCATGTCACCGCACCGTCTTGGCTGCCAAGCGTCTGGAATTCGCTGCCTTGCCAGATCCGTACCAGGCCGTCGTCGCTGCCGGTGACGATCCGGCCGCTGCTGTCGAGCGCCAGACATCGGGTGCCTGCAGTCACGCGCCCGAGCTCGGCTTCCGCCGTGCCCGCGGCGGTGTTCCACACGACGACACTGCCGTCCGGCCCTGCCGTAACGACCCGCTCGTCGTCGACGCCGGCGGCCATGGCGCGCAAGGGCCCGCCGGTATCGATCTGCGCTATGAGGCGATCCGCCTGGCGTCGCAACCGGCCCCATTCCCAGTGGCGCGCCGATGCCGGGCACAGGTCCAGTGCTTGTATTACCGCGTCGTAGCGGCGTTCTTCAAGTGCTGCTGTCGCCAACTGGAGTCGAGACACGTAGATATACCGTGTGCTTGCCTGCTGCAACTCGGCGATTTTTGCGTCGCGCGCTGTCACCAGGTTTTTCTGTTTCTTCGCGTCGGCGCGGACGATTAAGGCGTGATGTTCCAGCGCTTCGTTGTAGCGCTTGTCCCAGGCCGTCATTTGCTGTCGTCGCTCGAGTGCGAAGAAGAACGCCACGATCAGCAGACTGATGATCGCAATGCTGGCCGCGATCAGGCTGGCCTCCCACCGGTTGCGCTTGAACAACAGCCACGATCGCTTCCACAGGCCGGCGCCTTCTACCGACGTGGCGAATCCGGCGAGGTGCGCCTCGATGTCGGCTCTGAGGTCTTCGACGTTTTGGTAGCGCTGCGCCGGATTCTGGGCCATCGACTTCATCACCACCGCCTCGAGTTCCGGCGGGATAGCGTGGTCCGTTCGCTGGCCAGGCGGCACGATCGTACCGCGTCGCGTCTGGCGCATCATCTCCTTCGGCGTCTCGCCGACGATCGGGCACTTGTGCGTCAGGATCATGTACAGAATCGCCCCGAGCGAATAAATATCCGTACGCTCATCCTGCTGTGCCACGTTGCCTTCAGCTTGCTCGGGAGCCATGAAACCCGGGGTGCCCCGGATGATCCCGTCTCGCGTCGGTGCGCTACCGTTGGCGGTCTGGCTGCCGGTTACCGTTCCTGCCCGCTGTGGTGTTTTGCCGCTGAGCTGTTTTGCCAGGCCCCAGTCGAGCAGGGTCACTTCACCGTAGTCTCCGATCATGACGTTGTTGGGCTTGAGGTCCAGGTGAATGATGCCACGCGAATGCGCGAAAGCGGTGGCATCACACAGTTTGACGAAGTCTTCCAGCATTGAGCGCAGCGGTTTCCTGGCGACGATGTCACCGTCGCCGTCCTTCAGGCGCATCACCAGGTCGTAAAGATTGGCGCCTTGCACCCAGGTCATGGTAAAGTACGGGTCGCCGTGGATCGACCAACCGATATCGTGGACCGGCACGATGTTGGGATGTTCCAGGTGGGCGACAATCCGCGCTTCGCGTGTGAACCTGTCGATAAGGTCGAGGTCGCTGTTGGCGCGGAGTACGACTTTCATCGCCACCTCGCGTTGCGCGGCCAGGTCGCGGGCCCGGAGAATACAGCCCATACCGCCCAAAGCGATGACGTCGAGGATTTCGTACTTGCTGTCGGGCTGCCAGGCATCGCGCGCGATCGCCACCGCTTCGTCCATCAATTCGGCGTGCGACCGACCGTCGTGTTCAGCTTCATTGTTGACACGGCTCGTGTAGAACTGCGAAAAGTCCGGCAAATCGCTGCTTGATTCGGGCCGGTATGTGCCGCTGTCGCTGGTCATTGGCGTGCTCGTAAACTATTTGGTGTTTTCGCGAGGGTATCGCATGGTCTTACGTCGGTGACCGCTGCCGGGACATGTACTCAGCATCCTGGCTGTCATTCGGCGGCGGCACCACGTGGGTACCGACGATCTTGTCGTGAAAGGCTTCGCCGTCGCGATCCCACAATGCCCAGGAGAATCCGAGCCGAAAAGGAGCCATCGACAATCAATAGCGGGCGGCTCGAAACAGTGCTGGACCGGCAGTCAAACGTTTGCCGTCCCGGTCGACAACGCGGAGTCCGCAAATCCACTTGCCGATTGTGCAGCCGCGCCAGGCGACAGCAATCCAGGCGTACCGCGGCAGCCCCAGCGGCCAGGCCTGCGGGCACTGGTGCACCACGATCAACACCAGCAGTGCGTCGATCAGGAAGGCGCCGACCCGTTGGGCGCGGCCGGCATCTTGCGATGTTTGACTGTCGTGACAGCCCGGCTGCGATGCGGTCGAGCTCCCTCATCAGCTCCTCTGCTGTCCGATAGCGATGGCGCGGCTTCTTCTCCATCATTTTGCTGATAATGTCACAAACTGCCGGCGGCAGATCGGGATTCTTGATCCTCGGGTACGGCAGCGGCTCGTTGATGTGTTTGCTTATTACCTCAAAGGCACTGCTGCTGCTGAACGGCGCTTCGCCAGTGCACAGGTGGTAAAAGGTGGCGCCGAGTGAATAGATGTCGGAGCGGGCATCGGCGTCTTTGGCGTCTTTGGCCTGCTCAGGCGCGATGTAGCCGGGCGTCCCGATGCTAACGCCGGTGCCGGTAGAGTTGATGTAATCGTGGCGGCCGCTGCATTTGGCGAAACCGAGGTCGGCGAGTTTCGCAGTGCTGTCTACCGTCAGCATGATGTTGTCCGGCTTGATGTCGCGATGATTGATGCGGGCCGCAATGCGCGCGTCCTTGACGAAGCGCTCGATGTATTGGGGATTCGCCCGCGCCAGGTGTGGCGTCAGTGTTTTTACGGCGCTGGGGATATCTAGATCCGGGTTGCGGCCCAGCGACACTTCGCCCATGCTGCCGCGGCCCAGGGGGCTCGAGAGGCTATACTTGCCGAGCTTCACCCGCGGCGTGGCGATGGTCTCGTCCACGTCGCTGTCGGTGATCGTTTGTTGATCGTTGCCGTTCATCTGGTCATGCTTGTCAGACTGCTGGGTGTTCGACAAGAGCCTGCCACTTGCAGCAATATACAGCTTTAGATGCAGTCTGACGAGTCGCCTTTGTTCGCGGGTGCCGACAGTGATGTGGCGATCGCTCCGAATGCTCTTGCACTGTACGGGGGGTGGGTCTATCTTCCTCGTTTGCCATATCGTTTCTGTGACGGACACGGGCGGCACAACTTTCCACATAACGCGGTTATTGACCATGCCGTCGCTTCGAAATTATCTGCAACTGACGAAACCGTCCATCATGATGCTGGTGGTCGTTACCGGCGCTACCGGGTTGGTGATGGAAAAGGCGTTTCTGTCGCAGCCGCTGGATTTTCTGCTGGTCCTGGTCGGGTTGTTCCTGACCGGTGGTTCGGCGAATGCGCTGAATCAGTATTTCGAACGTGAGCTCGACGCGAAGATGACACGCACGGCGAAGACTCGGCCGTTGCCCACCGGCAAGATCAGTGCCGGCAGCGCCCTTGCGTTCGCCATCCTCATCGGCGTGGCAGGTGTGGGACTCTTTGCCTGGCGCTACAATATCCTCAGCGCCGCTCTGGCCCTGGGCACCGTTCTTTTCTACGGTTTTTTCTATACGTTGTGGCTCAAGCCGAACACGACACAAAACATTGTGATCGGCGGTGCCGCCGGTGCCATGGCGCCGGTCATCGCCTGGGCTGCTGCTGCGGGGACTGTAGCGGGTCCGGTGCCGTGGATTCTCTTTGGTATCATCTTTCTCTGGACGCCGCCGCACTTCTGGGCGCTGGCACTTTATCTAAAGGACGATTATCGCAAGGTCGGTCTGCCGATGCTGCCGGTCATCAAAGGCGATGAAGCCACGCTCACACAAATCTGGTACTACACGCTCGCGGTTGTCGCCATCAGCCTGTCACTGCTGTGGTGGGCTCCCTTGTTTCTCTATGCCATCGCTGCGGTGTATTTCGGTGCGATGTTTATCAAAAAATCCTTCATCGCCCGACGGGACCAGACCGAGAGTGCCGAGCGCAAGCTGTTCGGCTACTCGATCCTTTATCTCTTCGCCCTCTTTTTCAGTATCATTATCGAGGGGCTGGCGAACTTCGTCATCTGACGCGCTCGGGTGTATGAATTACCCTCTGGAGCGCCGCTTCTACGGGCTTCCATGTCGAATGATCGCGATGGTGTCCTGCCAGCCGCCCAGTCATGATTACACACTGACATCCTCGGCCACAGCCTCCGCACACTCGTGCTCGGCAAGCAACGGATCGATGACTTCCGCGACAAACTCTGTCACCTGCTCCGGAGCGCGGCCGATGAATTGTGACGGATCGCTGGCAAACGAATCGAGCCGGTCATGAATCTCTGCGAACAGGGCATCGCCGGCAATGCGTTCGAACAAGTCATTCTCCACGCCTTCGTCTTTGACGCGTTGGGCGCTGGCGATCGAATGCACGCGGATCGCCTCGTGCAGTTCCTGGCGGTCGCCGCCGGCAGTGACACAGGCCATGAGGATTGCCTCGGTCGCCATGTACGGCAGTTCCTCATCGATGTGCTTGCGGATCATTTTTGGCCAGACCCGGAAACCGTCCATGACATTGGCAGAGATTTGCAGGATGACGTCGGTAGCCAGGAAGGCTTCCGGCAGTGACAGCCGGCGATTTGCGGAGTCGTCCAGGGAGCGCTCGAGCCATTGGGTGGCATGGGTGTTCGAGGCGTTGGCCGTCAGTGACATGATGTAGCGCGCCAGCGAGCAGATACGTTCGCTGCGCATCGGGTTGCGCTTGTACGCCATGGCGCTGGAACCGACCTGTTTCGAACTGAACGGCTCGTCCACTTCCTTGAGATTCATCAGCAGGCGGATGTCGGTCGCCGTCTTGTGGCAGGACTGCGCAATGCCCGAGAGTGTCGAAAGCACGCGATAGTCGATCTTACGGCTGTAAGTCTGGCCGGTGATCGGCAGCGTACGGTTGAAATCCATCTGTTCGCTGACCAGTCGGTCGAGCTGTCGCACTTTCTCGCCGTCGCCGTTGAACAGTGCCAGAAAAGTCGCTTGTGTACCCGTGGTGCCTTTCACGCCACGGAACGGCAATTCCGTGTGCAGCCGCTGTACTTCCTCGAAGTCGAAGACAATATCCTGCAACCACATCGCCATGCGCTTGCCGACGGTCGTCAACTGCGCCGGTTGGTAATGGGTGAAAGCCAGCGTCGGCAGTTTGTGTTGGTCCAGCGCGTGATCGCGAATCAGGCGGATCAGGCGGATCAGCCGCTGCTTGACGATCTGCAGGCTCTCACGAATCTGGCACAGTTCGGTGTTGTCGGTGACGTAGCAACTGGTGGCGCCCAGATGGATGATCGGCCGAGCCTCCGGGCACTGCTCGCCGAAGGCATGGACGTGGCTCATGACGTCGTGCCGCGTTTCTCGCTCGATTTTTTCGGCTCGCTCGAAGTCGATATCCTCGACGCAGGCTTCCATTTGCGTAATCTGTGCCTCGGTAATCGTGTCGACACCGAGCTCCCGTTCGGCACGCGCCAGCGCCACCCACAACCTCCGCCACGTCGAGAACTTCTTCTGCGGCGACCAGATGTAGCTCATATCCGCGCTGGCATAGCGGTCGACCAATGGGTTCTCATAGCGATTCTTTGTTTCGCTCATTCTGTCATGAAGTCCCATAGTTGAATTTCACATGTACCCGTGCATTTTTAGACAATGCGACTACAATATGGGGCTCGACTGCGACGTTGCAAACTGCCCCGAAACTACGTCTTTCACCGGGAAGTGATCAGTAGCTGGATCAGAATTCGTTCGTACCGTGGCCATGTTGCCTGCGGTCATCTCGAACCGGCGTTGCGAAAGCCGCAACTCTTGCGTATATATGCTGTCTCAAAAGCAACAAAACGCCAGTCGTCATTACGGTGTGGTTATCCAGGTGCACGACCTGACCCAGGTCAAGGCGTTTTACCGGGACACCTTGAAACTGACGGGGCCGACCGTCGACAGCACGTTCTGGGTGGAGTTCGCCTTGCCGGGCAATGGCATTGTTGCTCTCGAGAAGTGCGAGAATATCGTGCCGACAGCGCGAAAGCGAGAAATCTCATGGGTGTTGCACGTCGACGATTTCGAAGAAAAAGTGAAGGATCTGCGTGATCGCAATGTACCGGAAGTCCGACCGTCACTCGATATTCCCGGCAAACGCTGTCAGACCTTCGCCGATCCGGAGGGCAATCCCTTCACGGTCTACGCCGCCGTACCGGACGCCGAATAGGACTGCGCGATTTTCCCGGCGATCGTCGGCCTTCACCACCTCCAGGTTTGTCTGATGACTGATGACCAGTTGCTTACCGCTTACCGCACGATGTGCCGCATCCGCGCCTTCGAGCTGCGGCTCAATGAACTTTTCCTGCAGGGCCTCGTCCCCGGCACCACCCACCTGTGTATCGGTCAGGAAGCCTGTGCGGTCGGCGTCAATATGGCCCTCACCACCGACGACATGGTATTCAGCAACCATCGCGGCCACGGGCACCTGCTGGGCCGCGGCGGCGATCCCGCGCGGATGCTAGCGGAGATCTTCGGACATCCGAACGGCTACTCCGGCGGGCGCGGCGGCAGCCAGCACATGGCGGTCAAGGACCTCAACTTCATGGGCACCCACGGTATCACTGCCGGGACGATACCGCTGGCTGTCGGTGCTGCGTTGAACCGTAAAATCCATCGGCAACCCGGCGTTGCTGTGGTTTTTTTCGGAGAAGGTGCCATTGGCGAAGGTATTTTTCATGAGAGCCTCAACATGGCGGCGATCTGGAAACTGCCGGTGCTCTTTGTTTGTGAGAACAATCAGTATGCCATGTCGACCAGTCACGGCGATATTTCGCCGGTCGCCAACGCTGCCGAGCGCGCTGCTGCCTATGCCATGAACTCCCGCATGGTCGATGGCAACGATGTCGTTGCAACGTATGCAACGACCGCCGAGGCGCGTTCCGGTGTTGCCGCTGGGGAGGGTCCCGTCTTTATCGAACTACAGACCTATCGAATCAGCGGTCATTCGCGCGGTGACGAGTGCCCGTACCGCAGCCGCGAAGAGGAAGCACAGTGGGCCGAACGCGACCCCATCGCCCGGCTGCGCAAGCGCCTCGAGGATGCCGGACAGTGGACCGCCGCCGCCGATACGGCGCTTGAAACACAACTCGCTGTGGAGCTCGCAGAAGCCGAGGAGATCGCCCGGGAATCATGAGTACGACTCGACAAATCTCCATGTCTGCCGCTATCCGTGAGGCGCTGACGACACTGTTGCGTGAGCACGAAGAAGTCTTTCTCATCGGCGAGGATATCGGTGTCTATGGCGGTGCGTTCAAAATCACTCGCGGCATCGTCGACGAGTTCGGGCCCGAACGCATCATCGACACACCGATAAGTGAAGCCGGCATCGTCAGCGTCGCCGCCGGCGCCGCGCTCATGGGCAGCCGGCCGATCATCGAGATCATGTTTATGGATTTCATGGCACTCGCTTTCGACGGCATCATCAATATCGCGGCAAAATGGCAGGCAACCTACGGCGACGAGTTCGCCACGCCCTTGATCATTCGCGCCCCTGCCGGCGGCGGCCGCAACTACGGGCCGACACATTCCCAGAGTTTCGAGGGATTGTTGCTCAACGTTCCGAACCTGACTATCTGTTGCCCGTCGAACCCCGCCGATGCCGCCGGCTTACTGCTGGGAGCTTACGATGCTGCGACGACCGTGATCATGGTCGAGCACAAGACTTTGTATGCCCGCCAGGGACCTGTGGCGGAGCGCCTGGAACCCGTCCCGATCGGGCAGGGAGCCAGGCTGCGCAGTGGCAGTGATATTTCACTGATCGCTTACGGGCGTCATGTCCCGGCGGCACTGCAGGCGGCCGAGATTCTCGCGGCCGAAGACGTGCAGGCCGATGTCATCGACCTGCGCACCGTCAAACCGCTGGATGCCAGCCTCATTCTCGACAGCCTGTCCAATACCGGTCGCGGTATCAGCATCGAGGAATCACCGGTTATTGGTGGTGTGGGTGCCGAGATCAGCGCGGTGGTCATGGAGTCGGCGTTCGAGTATCTCGAAGCGCCTTTCGCCAGACTCGGCGCCGCCGAGCAGATCATCCCGTGCAGTCCCGCCCTCGAGCCCGCCTGTTTCCCGTCGGTCGACAGCATCGTGGTCAAGGCCCGCGAACTGATAAGCTACTGAGGTGGTGCGAAGATGGCTGAACCAGCGGGCCCTGCACTGGTGTAGGTGACCGCCTCAAGCCATGCATGGAGTTAGGATGCCAATCGCCATCCATGCAGAGAAGGATCAAACAGGCAGATGCATAGACGCGGGGAATGTGGCGTAAAAGAAAAAACGCAGGCCTGGCTCAGTTGATCGAGATGGAGTAGCTGGCGTAGTCGTTTTCCTCAGCATTCTGCAGGGTGTAGAAAAAGAATTCGTAGCCCAGTACCAGCCCCCACGGCCTATAGTTGCGATTGCCACCGTCGGTAAGCTTCCCCATCAACTTGCCGCGCATCTTCCGGCTGCGCAGCCGCACCGTACGCGAACCCCACGGTCCGCGGATCTTGGCATGCTTGACTGGGCCGGAGAATTTTACGTTCCGATCGGTGTACTGATAATATTTCTTGTGGGTCCGGCCGTCGACCAGTTCGCTGGTCTCCAGAACGAAACGCTTGAGCATCTTATTTGGTACGTCAAGCGTGTATGAACCGTCCCGGTTCGGTTCGTTCTCGCTGTCGCTGGCCAGCGACGGGATGGCGGTGTTGACGATGAACTGAATCGGATTGTTGATTCCGGCAACCTGCTGGTGGCGGCCGGTGACACGTATGGTCGATTGGACGAATTCGTACTTGATCGTAAAACTGAGATTGCCTTCGAGTCGCCCGGTCAACTCGATGCTTTTAGGATTGCGCATCGGTTCTGCCGCGTCGTAGTATGCCGCCACGTTGCGGCGCTGGATCTCGCGCTTGGTGCGATGATAATAATTGCCCGCTGGCTGTCCGAAGACGATTGGCTTGCCGACAATCTCCCCGTTTTGCTTAAGATAGATGCGCATGATGCCGTCGGTGTGCAGCCGGGCGATGAAGTTATCGCGTTCATACAGGGCGTACGTCGTTGCATCGGCACCACTATCCTCGAGTGCCGGCAGCAGCAATTTCGCCGGGCTACTGCGCGTGTCGCTGCCGAAGGCGCTGGCGGCGAGCACGAGTGTAATGATCAGGTACCTGGTCATCTCAACCTATGGTTGTCACTGATTTGAGCAGGCGGAACGAACGGATCGGGCAGCACAAAACTATGCAGCAACCGACTACTATACAATGTATAAGGGCGGCGGGGAAGTCATCGCGCCGCGCATTGGACGTGAGACAATTCACTTGCCGTGCGGTACAACTCTGCCACCGTGCGTGCGTATCCGACTGCGCCTGCCATGGGCTGATCAAAGATCGCCTCAGCGGCATCCACGCGCGGGAAGAGGATTGCGTCGAAACTGAAACCTCAGGCTTCGAGATGGATATCGAAAACGACGCTGTCGATGCCGTCGTCATTCTCCTTCACTGCCAACACGCGGTGTGTGGCGTGTTTACTTGAAGCCCAGGGGTCGTCGTCGATGTGCGGGTCACCGGCGAAGTACAATTGGGAGATCAGTTCCCGATGCCCGGCGCCGGTGACGCGGAAGTGGATGTGCGCCGGCCGGAACTGTCGACCATTTAGATAGCGGCCCGGCATGATCGTGGTAAAGGCGTACTCGCCGCCGTCATCGACCTGCTGCCGGCCGCGCAGGCGGAAGTTGTTCGAGCGGTTGTCGTATTCTCCGTTAACATCGCATTGCCACACGTCGACCAGGGCGTCTTTTACGACGGTTTTGCAGTCTCTGCCGATGACGCGGCCTTTGACGACCAGCTTTCTTCCTTGCACCCCATCTCCGGTGAGATCATCGCGGAAGGGCGCGTTGGGGCGGTAGAACGGTCCGAGAATATCGCCAGTGGTGAGGCAATCTCCAGCGGATTCCCCGTCTATCGCTGATCCCAGCGTACCTATTGACAAAGACACGGCAGCAATAGTCCAGGTGCCTTGCTTCAGAAAGGTGCGTCGGGAGATATCAGTTGTCGGACGTTGCTGCATCGGCTTTTTCAAACACCATAGGTTGTCTGCAGTTCTTCCACGAATCGCTCGGTCATATCGGCATATACCGCGGTTGTCTCGGCCGGGTGGACAGTGATATCCGCGGCGGGTGCTGCGAAGTTGGCAAAGAGTTCGGGCCAGTCGACGTCGGAGCAGGCGTGGGCCGCTCTCAGCGCAGCACCGAGGGCAGCTGAGTTCGAGACCTCGATCGTTTGCACTCGGGCGCCGAAGACATCGGCGAACACTTGCAGAATGCCACGGTTTCTCGATGCTCCGCCGGTGGCCAGCAGGGTTTCCGGCGTCTCGCCGATCCAGGCGGCGTGCAGGCGCATGCTGACGGCCTGGGCCTCGACAATGCCGCGAGCCGCAGCGGCAGGATTCCGCCAGCTCGTAAAGTCGTCGTCACCGATCAGTTTGAGTTGCGGTTCGAGAATGACCGGGGTGATTTCCGACTCGATGTAAGGCAGCATGAAGTTGCCGTTATTACCAGGTGCGGTGTCGAGAATCGCACCGCTGAAGGCGTCCCAATCCATGCCAAGGCGGTTGGCGACGTGTTCGCGGGTAAGTGAGCCGTTCTTGAAGCAGATAAGACTCATGAAGCCGCCGGCTGGATTGCCGAAGACATGGCCGTAACCTTTCGGATCGGTTCGCGGCGCACGCATGGCGCCGAAAAACGTATCGCTGGTGCTGAGGCTGATGATCGCCGAGCCCGGGGCGGCACCGCCCATGCCGATGAGGCTGCAGGGATTGTCACCCGACCAGGCGATGACCGGGGTATCGGCTGCGAAACCATATTTTTCGCAGAAGTACGGCGCGAGCCCGCCCGCTACGGTGTTCGACGGAGCGACCGGCGGCAGTTTTTCGGCCAGTCCGGGGGCGGCGGCGTCGAGCATCTTCGAGTCCCACGTGCCGGCCGCCAGATTGAGGAGATTCATACCGGCGCCGTCGCCAAAGTCGATCGGCACATCACGACCGCTGAGCAGGAATGCCATGAACGAGCTGACCAGATAGATGCGGGCAGTGGCTTGGTAAGTATCGGGATCGACCTTGTGCAGTTTGCGGATCTGCGACGCCGGGAAACGCTCGATTGGCCGCGAGCCGGTGCTTGCCATGACGTACTCGTCGCCTCCCACGGCGGCTGCGAGCTCACGGCATTCCGCAGTGGTGGAACTGTCCATCCAGATCGGTGAAGTTTTACGGGTGAGCAGGGGGCGTACCTGATCAACCAGCGGCTGGCTGCTGTCCCAGTTTGCAGAGTCCGCAAATCCTGGTTTGAGGTAGACGGTGCCGTGCTGCTGGCCGGACCCGCTGATGCCGCGGATGTTACCCCAGTCGAATCCGTCGGCACGGCATTTTTCGAACAGGTAGTCGAGGGCTTCGACCCACATGAGCGGGTCGGCGTGTCGGACCAGCGGATCGGGGTTGGCCAGGAAACCGGCGGGCGACTCATAGGCCGGCAGTGCTTCACCGAAATTGGCTGCAGCATCGAGTACCGTCTCGCCGGTGTCAAGGTCGACAACTATCGCGGAGAGGCTTTGGGTACTGGAGTCGAGGCCTAGAAACTGGTGCATAGGTGGGGGGCGGAAATTGGTTGAAATGTAAAATAGCTGAAGCGCGATGGGAAACGGCAAAAACCTGAATGACCCGCCAGCTTTCCGGTTTCCGGGACCGGCAGTTTCGGCCGGTTAGTTTGCCGTGGTGCCGACCGTGCCGTCTTCGGGTGACCCGGTTGGCGAGAAAAGGCCTTCATCGAGCATTTGTCGCTCGATCTCTTCGCGGAGCCCGGCTTCGATCCTTTCGTAGTAAATGGCTTCCCTTGCATCGACATCGGGTTTGACCTCGTTTTCGATGATGGTCGGGACCGCGACAAACGAACCCCGCACTTTGAGGTAACCGTGTTCGAGAAAAACACCGGGCTTGATTCTGGGTATCTCTTTCTTAAGGAAATCGCGCCGCGGCAGTTCGTAATTGATTTTGACGTGGTGGGCGCGGTATTGCTTGTTCTTGTCCGCGTCGAAGGAAACTTCGGAATGCGGTTCGAGCAGGTCCTGGATCACGAGCCAACTGGTATCGATTTTTATTTTCGTCTGGTTGGCACCGCCAAAGGTGCCTTCGTAGCGGCGTTTCTGCGGGCCTACGAGGACTTCGATCGGATCACCGACTGCGTAGAACGGGAATTTTGTCACGGCCTCTGCTATCAAGTCTTCACGCAGTGACGGCGGGTACTTGAGGTCACAACTTGCGTTGGCGCGCTGTTCGATGACAGCATTAATCTCGTCGAAGGAGAGCATGTTTTCCGGCAACTGATCGAGCTCGTAACTTGTCAGTTTCAGCAGTAGCTCGCGGGTCAAGGTACGGCTGTCGAAAGGCTTGACCTTGGCGCGTGATTCGGCAAAGCGCTCTTTCGCTATCACCTTGACCTTCGCCAGTTGTTCTTCCGAGAGCTGTAGTTCCGGACCTTCTTCGGCTTCCTCGGAGGCTTTGCATCCGATCAGGAGCATTGTCATCGTCAGGAGCAAGGGAATACAAACGAGAGTGACGTGGAGGCAGCGCATGACAAAAACTTTTTTGCGTTCGTCGTGTTCGTTGGGGCCGGTTGACCCGGGGAACGGAAACCTCGACGTCTCCGTTAATCTACGAACTCCGGGCCCGAAGGTCAATGCTGTTTCTTTTTCGGTCGATAGATGTGGGTGCTGGAGCCCCCGAGCATTTCCGCAGCTTCCATGACCGTTTCAGACAGTGTCGGGTGCGGGTGGATGCTGAGTTTCAGGTCGGTGGCCAGCGCTGCCATCTCCACTGCCAGCACGCCCTCGGCGATCATCTCACCAGCACCGGCGCCGCAGATGCCGACGCCCAGCACACGTTCGGTCTCGGGGTCAAAAAGAATTTTGGTGAGCCCGTCCGGGCGGTCGATCGAGATGGCGCGGCCGGACGCGGCCCATGGGAACTTTGTGATGTTGACCTTGCGTCCTGCGGCCTCCGCTTGGGTTTCAGTGAGGCCGCACCAGGCGAGCTCGGGGTCAGTGAAAACGACGGCCGGAATCGCCTCGGCCTCAAATGCCACACGCTCGCCGGCGATAACTTCCGCTGCCACGATACCTTCGTGAGAACCCTTGTGCGCCAGCATCGGCTCGCCGGCGATATCACCGACGGCGAAGATATTCGGCACATTCGTCCGACGCTGCGCATCGACGGTCACGAAGCCGCGATCGCTGACCGCAATTCCGGCATTCTCCAAACCCAGATCCTGCGAATTCGGGCGCCGGCCGACGGCGACCAGGATGTAGTCGTACTTTTGCGTTTTTTCGTCCGTCTCACCATCGAAATGGACTTCGAGGCCGCTTGCCGCTTCCTCAACTTTGGTGACCCGCGTATTGAACATGATGTTTTTGAACGCCTTGCCCAGCCGGCCCTGGAGGACTTTCACGAGGTCCCGGTCGGCGCCGGGCAGCAGGCCGTCGGTCATTTCGACAACAGACACCTCGCTGCCGAGACTGGCATACACGCTGCCAAGCTCGAGACCGATGTAGCCGCCGCCGATGACCAGCAGCGATCCGGGAATGACGGGCAGTTCCAAACCGCTGGTCGAGTCGAGCACATGCTCACTGTCGATGGAAATGTCCGGGATCGGGGTCGGGTGCGAACCGACCGCCAGGATAATGTGCTCCGCCGTAATGCTGGCAGCGCCGCCGTCGGCCAGCGCGACTTCGATCGTGTTGGCATCCTTCAGCCTACCGCGACCCTGGACATGGTCGATGCCGCGGCTTTTGCGCAGCATGCCGAGGCCGCCAGTCAACTGCTCGATCACACTGTTTTTCCAGGCGCGCAACTTGTCGAGATCGATCTCCGGCTTGTTGAAACTGATGCCCCAGTTGCCTGCCTCGGCCGCTTCGTTGATCAGCTTCGACACGTGCAGCAGCGCCTTCGACGGGATGCAGCCACGGTAGAGACAAACGCCGCCGGGGTTTGGAGCCAGATCGATAAGTGTTGTCTCAAGGCCGAGGTCGGCGCACTTGAAGGCGGCCGCGTAGCCCGCTGGACCGCCGCCGAGAACCGCTACTTGTGTCGTTTTTTCTGACATGTAACCCTATGTATAGGAGGAAAATATGGTTAGTAAGAGACTTGCGCCAAAAGACGGCAGGCGTCCAGCCTCACACACAGCTTGTCAGTTTAACGGCGGCCGCACGAAAAACAACAGCGGTATGAGTTTTTTCGCTTGACATGAAAACAGAGTTGTCATAAGCTACTGTAAAAGAGCAACGACTGTTTGCTGATACCCAGAAGAGGTAGGACCATGAATCTCGCCATAACTGACGAAGCGCGCAAGCGTATCGTCAATTCCATTCAATCCGAAGATCAGTTCGTACGCATCAGCGTTGTTGCCGGCGGCTGTTCCGGAATGACCTAT
>Ga0209403_10000338_pt1 | contig 72240 bp, 66 predicted proteins | sample ArcticOcean_MG_C_8_FD_187440 | JGI IMG/M metagenome (GOLD analysis project Ga0209403, IMG submission 187440) | Marine microbial communities from western Arctic Ocean - ArcticOcean_MG_CB11_86 (SPAdes) (version 2) | ecosystem: Environmental > Aquatic > Marine > Oceanic | place: Arctic Ocean...
CCGCAGATGGGCATGGAAAGTCCGGGAATGCTCGGAGGCTATGAATTTTTCCAGAACCTCAACTTGGAGGAAATGGCGGAAAGCGCCGCGCAATCCGCCCTGAAAATGGCCGATGCAGGTTACATCGAGGGCGGCACGATGCCGGTGGTGCTGGGCAACGGCTTTGGCGGAGTCATTTTCCACGAAGCCTGTGGGCATCCATTGGAAACCGAAGCCATCCGCAAAAGCGCCTCACCGTTCTGTGGCAAGGTCGGGGAAGCTGTGGGGCAGTCGATTCTCACCGCCATTGACGATGGCACCATCGCCAACAAGTGGGGTTCGTGCAACGTTGATGACGAAGGCAAGCCCACCCAGCGCACGATTCTCATCGAAAATGGTATTCTGAAAAGTTACCTCTCGGACCGCATTGGTGCCCGGCAAGTGGGGGTGACTCGCAGTGGCTCGGCGCGGCGCGAGTCCTACAAGTTCGCGCCAGTCTCCCGAATGCGCAATACCTTCATCGCCCCCGGTCCAAACTCAATGGAGGAAATGATCCGCTCCATTGAGTTTGGCCTGTACGCGAAAAAGATGGGTGGCGGATCTGTTAACCCCGGAACTGGGGAATTCAACTTTGCGGTGCAGGAAGGCTATGCCATTCGCAATGGCAGGATCGCCGAACCGGTTCGGGGCGCCACCCTGATCGGCAAGGGACACGAGGTTTTGCAAAAAATTTCCATGATCGCCAACGACCTTGAGCTTGCCGCTGGAATGTGCGGAGCCGCCAGCGGCTGGGTGCCCACCACCGTGGGCCAGCCGACGCTGAAGATTGATGGCATCTTGGTGGGAGGTCGCTGATGCTGGACATGCAACAAGCGGCGGAACACGTCCTCTTTCTTGCCGAACGACACGGACTCAAGGAAGTGGACGCGCTTATTGAGCGCGAGGATGCGCTGGAAGTGGAAATCCGGGAGGGCAAGGTGGAGAAAGTCGAGCAGTCCACCAGCCTCGGACTGGGGGTGCGTGTCCTTCGGGACGGGAAAACTGGCTTGGCCTCCACCGAACGGCTGGACGCCGATGCGATTGAACGCGCCTTCCAAAGCGCCCTCGAAAACTCGGAGCTGCAAGACCCCACCGAAGTCCTGCTTCCGGAAGCAGCCAATGGATTTTCACCTCCCGAATCACTTGAAATCTACAACTCCAATCTGGAGAATCTCACCTCAAAGGATTTGGCAGAACTTGGCCTTGTTATTGAGGGAGCAGCGAAAAACGCGGACACCCGTGTTAGCACGATTCCTTACCTCGGAGTCTCCCGGAACAGCAGTGAACTACTGCTGGTGAACACGAAGGGTACACGGTACCACCAGCGCAACAACAGTGTTGGGGCTTACTGTGGCGCCCTACTTCAAGATGGAGATGTTCGCAAGACCGGGATGCGCTTCTGGAACCAACGCCTCTGGAATCCCGAAGCGGGCCAACACATTGGTGAAGAGGCGGTTCGCAAGGGAGCGGAACTGCTTCAGGCTCAGCCCATTCCAAGCGGCAAACTCCCTGTCGTGTTGGACGAGTATGTGGTTCCCCGACTGCTAGGCATATACTTCGGAGCGTTTTCCGCAGAATCGGCCCAAAAAGGCATGTCCCGTCTGAAAGGAAAGTTGGGAGAGGCCATCGCCATTCCGGAGCTGACTTTGCTGGATGACCCCCATCGGATCGGTGGAAACCGCTCTCGATTCCTTGATGCCGAAGGGATTCCCACCCAGCCGATGCCTCTCATTGAGAACGGGGTGTTCCGGAACTTCCTCTACCATGTAGAGTCGGGTCGTAAAGACAACCGCACTTCCACAGGCCACGCTGGGCGCAGTTACTCCAGCGGCGTTTCCACACGCACTCATAATCTCGTCTGGCCACTAGGCGACTCCACCCTTGAGCAACTTTGTGCGACTCCGGAGGAATGCCTGCTCGTCACCCAGCTTGACGGTGCGGCGGGCTGCAACCCCATCAGCGGCGACATTTCCATTGGGGTGCAAGGCTTTCTCTACCGCAATGGTGAGCGTGTTCAGCCCGTGGACAGCATCACCATCGCGGGCAACTTCTTTGATTTGCTCACGCAGGTGAAGGCCACTGGTAATGCTTACCAACCCAATCTGACGCACCTCTTCATTCCAGCATTGCTGGTCGAGGGCTTCTCCATTTCCGGATAACCTACAAGCGGGACCACTACCTCCGTTTGCTCTGGCCGAGCAGGAAAATTTCCACGCTTTCTGAGCGCGAGCTGCGTGGTTTGCAGATGCACACTTTCTCAAACACCTTCCGGAAGTCTTGGCGCAGTTGCTCAAATGGCGCTCCCTGAAACGCCTTCACGAGCAAATTCCCTTCCAGTTGCAGGTGCTGCTCTGACAAGACCAGCACCTGTTGGTTCAAAGCGTAGGAGCGATCAGCGTCCAGACTGCGGATTCCGGAGGTGCGCGGAGCCATGTCGCTGAGAATCAAATCAAATGGTTCAGGGGGCAGTTGTTCCGGAGTCAACGCAAAGACATCGCCTTGCAGCGTCCTGACGTGTTTGGGAAACCCAATATCCACCGGCTGTAAATCCACGCCCAAGGCCCTTCCCTCCGAACCAATGTGTTTGGCGACGTACTGTAGCCACGAACCGGGGTAGCACCCCAAGTCCAGCACACGCATGCCCTTGTGCAGCAACCGATGCTTCTGGTCAACCTCCTCCAGCTTGTAGGCTGACCTTGCCGCATAGCCTTCCCGCTTTGCTCGGTGAAAGTAATGATCCCGAACTTTCTTCACAGCAATCCTTTGTCGGCAAAACTGAAGTAGCGATCCCGCCCGATCACCACATGATCCAGCACCTGAATGCCGATCAGCTTTCCGGACTCCACCAAACGCTCCGTGATACGGTGATCCTCTGGGGATGGCTCCGGATCTCCGGACGGGTGGTTGTGAACACACACCAGCGCAGCCGCTCTTGCTTCAACGGCACGGGCAAAAACTTCACGAGGGTGGACCAAGCTTTTGTTCAGTAACCCTTGTGTCACATTCACTTCCTCCAACACTCGGTGCTTGTTGTCCAGCAAGACCACAAGAAATTGCTCTTGAGGTGCTTCTCTGAACTGTTCCCGTAAATGCTCAAAGATGTCACCACTGCTGCGGTACTGAGTGCTTGGCTTCAGGCGCTTCTCTGCGTACCGCCGACATATCTCTTTAAGCTGACTCAATTTCGTTGGCAAATCCGAGTGTGCATCAACGTGCTTTTGAAGTTCAATCAGCTTGTTGCGGTCTAGTGACTTCAACGCATCCAACTCTCCCAATTCCCCCAATGCTCCCTTGCCCTCTCCCTCTAAACTAAGAATACTTACAATTAAATCAATATCTTCAAACTGATCCCAATGCTCCTTCCGGACTAGATCAGTTGTACTCATTTTCCCACTTTGATCATTTTGCTTCCAACAGCATTGCTTCTGAAGAAAGCAGTTTTCGCAATCGGGGGTATCCATACAGGGGCCAATCGCTCCTGACCTATTCCAGGCACCAGCAAACATTGCAGCAGCATGATCTGCGCTTATTGCATCTCCCCAAACTTCTGCCCCTTCCTTCCGACAATGCTGCACCCACTCTCGTGGATGCTCGCTTGCTTCTGGGGTGCGTCCATGAACAACACGACTCCAAGCTCGATCCCCATCACGCGAATACGGAACTTCCAATCCCAACGAACACAACCACTCCAGTACACCCCACTCCTGTCCCTCCGGAAACAATCTCCACCAGTCTTCTAGTCGTTGCTCCTCAACAAGACGCTCCGGGTTCAACTCCGCCTGCTCGATCAGGCGCAAAAACCTTACGATTGCTTCAACGAGTTGTTCTTGCTGAGCCGCCGTGAGAACACGGCAATGGCGTAGCAAATGCTTTAACTCATCTTGGCGTACATAGTACCCATCCAGTTGCTCTACCAGTTGATAAACCTCCCGCAACTCTCCAAAAGGTGATCTCGGATTAACTTGAATGCCTACGCAAGGAAGATAGGCGTCCAACCACTTGTTGTACAACTCGATTCTGTTCAAAGCAGGTTTATGATAGCCTATATTTAATATAAATAATTGATATTGTTTATTAAATTCTAAATTCACTTTAAGGGTTTGAAAAAATACTGAAAGTCTAGACATCGTTTTTCCGTAAGAAATTATCTGACTTGCTCAAGCAAGTATAGTATGTTGAAAATACTTCTGGAATCCTGCAAGATACAGCTAAAAGAAATGCCATTCGACCAATTGATTTAAAAACAAACCCAACCGCAACTCATGAAAGACACCATCGGTACAATCTTTGGCCTGATGCTAGGCTGTTTCTTGGTTTTTCTGGGCATCACTTGGCCGGATTACCTTTCCAACTTCTACCTCTACCAACTCAAGGAGTTTGAAACCACAATGGCGGCACTTCGGGAGCAAGGAGTGGCCATTGAGGAAATTCGAGCCCTTCAAGCCGAATTCAAGATTTTCCAAGACTCGTGGATAGGAACCATCGCACGCTTCGTGGATCTAAAATCGTTGTTCATTGTCCTTGGTGGCGCTTACGCAGCCACAATGATAGCCTTTCGCTTCAGTGATGCCATGCGGGCCATCTTATATGTTGGTCAGGCTTTTCGACAGGGACGTCGGGAGGACGAGTTTTTGGCAGTGTACCAAACCGTTGTGAATATGTGCGAGAAACGGACAAATAATGAATTGATCACAGATGAGGAAATTGAGGCCGTCAATGATACGGACCTCCGGACTTGGCTTCAAGACTTCATCGCTGTGGACCTTGTCTCAGAGGAGATGATTGAAGAGATTGTTCGATCCGAGATCGAGATGTACAACTATCGCTCTTTTGAGGAAATTGACCTGCTGGAGTTCATGGGCAAAGCCACTCCGGCCTTTGGCATGATCGGCACGGTGGTGGGACTCATTCTCATGCTGGGAAGTTCGAGTGCCGAAGGAGCAGACATTGCAGGTGTGATGGGTGGAATGTCTGTTGCGCTCATCACCACATTGTATGGAGTGTTACTCTCGCAGCTTGTTTTCACGCCCATTGCTTCCAAACGGTTTCAGCTCAAGGAATCGCAGGTGCTATTGCTGGAAATGATCCGGGAAGGACTCCTCTACCTGAAGCGTCGTGAGTTGCCCGAAACCGCCGCCAAGGATCTCATCATTTATTTGTCTCCCAAGCTGCGCAAGAAAATCCTGAGCGAGGAGCAGGCAGCACTGGGGCAAGGATTGGGATTGTAGGAAAGTAGCATGAGACGACGCGAAGGAGGAAGTGCTTGGATCATCACTTTTGCTGACCTGATGACCCTGATGTTTTGTTTTTTCGTGCTGCTTACAGTTCTCTCGACACAGCCCAAGAACTGTAACGGCCTTGAAAAGTTCATGACGGAAAATGCTGGGATTTTTAAGAACTACCAACTCCGCTCCACCAAGCTTTCCTGTATCATTTCCCTGCCTCAAGATTTCCTGTTCCGTTCCGGAGATGCCGAACTCAAGGCAGGAGCGATCCGAGTGCTAACTCCGTTCTTCAAAAAGATACGAGATCTTCCGGAACATCAAGGCGACCTTGTCATTGTGGAAGGCCATGCCGACAATCTCCCCATTCGTACCGACAAGTACCCTAGCAACTGGGAGTTGAGTACGGCTCGCGCCACCAACGTTGCCACCATGCTCATCAACAAGATGGGCTATCCCTCGGGCACTATCTCAGTCAACGGATATTCCGACACCCGCCCCAGAGTGAGTTATAAGGATTCTAGCGGCAATCCACTGCGAGACACCGCCCTAGAGGTCGCCCGGCGTACCAACCGTCGCGTTGAGATTGTCCTCACGACCCCGCCCAAGTCCATGGCGGAGGCCAGTCTGCTCTTTGACGGGAATCAGTGAATCCGGATTTCTGAACGTTCAGAAAACTGGAAGAGGAAAGCCTCGCCTAGCCCACAGTAACGGACTTGGCCAAGTTGCGGGGTTTATCAATATTGCGATTCAGAGCCAGAGCCACATAGTACGCAAAAAGCTGTGCAACAATCATCTGCAACACGGGTGCAAGCACAGGATCAGTGGGTGGTAGTTCCACGGAATGATTGAGTAACGGACGGGAAGCTTCATCCCCCTCAAAGTAGAAGCCCACGACGGTGCCGCCACGAGTGCGGATTTCCTCCATCGCAACCAGTGTCCGCTCATGCAAAACAGCATCTTCCGGAGGCGGAACAAAGAGCAAGGAATGGACCCGAGGCTCCACCATCGATAAGGTGCCGTGCTTGAGAAAACCTGCCGGCATGCCTTCTGCGTGGCAATACGTCACTTCTTTCATTTTCAGAGCCGACTCCATCGCTACTGGGTAGTAGGCTCCACATCCGAGATATAGCCAGTGATCCACATGGCTGGTGGCATTTGCCAGATTCCGGACAAATCCTGATTTTTCGTTCAAAACTCGCTGAACCAAGTCTGGGAAATCCAGCAAACTCTGATGAAGAGCATTTCGCCTTTTTTCAGGAATTTTTTTTCCTCCGGCAAGCAGTGCCGTTCTTAATAAAATCAAGGCTTGAGCCAAAGCTGTCTTGGTGGAAACCACACAAATCTCTGGCCCGGATCCCTGCATAATCACTTGGTCCACCATCATTGAGATGGACGAACCCATCACATTCACAATCCCCGCCGTTTGAGCACCACGTTCCTTTGCCATCGCTAAGGCGTGCTTGGTGTCATAAGTCTCCCCGGATTGTGATACTGCCAATACTGCATTGCCAGGCTGGACTTGCCCCACAGCATGAAACTCATCAGAACTGACCACCGGAAAAAAGCGGCTTGCCAAGCTGGAGAAAAAGTACTGCCCCAATTGAGCGACGTAGAAGGTGGTCCCAACTCCAATGAGATAAGTTTGTGTGGCTACAGTCAGAGAGTCTGCAAGTTTTTTGATTTGCTCATCCGGAACCTTTAGTACCTGGCGAATCGTCTGAGGTTCATCAAAAATCTCCTTGATCATATAGTGGGAGTGAACGCCTTTCTTGGTGGTTTCCAAGTCCCACTCGATTTGTAGCACCTGCTTCTGGACCACCTTGCCAGAGGGGAACTTCCGGATAATCACCCGCTCACGGCTAAGAACCGCATACTCTCCATCTTCCAGCACCCAAGCCCGGCGAGTGTACTCCAAGAATGCATTGATGTCGGACCCGACATAATTTGTCCCCTCTCCCAGACCAACCATGAGTGGCGATTCTCGTTTTGCCGCATAAATCCGCTCCGGATCGTGCAAGGAGATCATCACCAATCCAAAGGTTCCCTCCAGCTTTTTCAGTGTGCTTTGAAGGGCTTGTTCAACATCCTGCTCCTCATAAAAAGCATTTTCCAGCAAGTTGCTAATCACTTCGGAATCGGTCAGGGATCGGAACTCAAACCCTTGCTGGACTAACTGCTCCCGCAACCGTTGATAATTGGAAATAATCCCGTTATGAGCGATGGCAAACTCATTCCGCATCGAAAGGTGCGGATGTGCATTTTCCTGGGTGACTCCCCCATGAGTGGCCCATCTTGTATGGGCAATGCCAATGGTTCCTGGCAGTTGATCCAACTGCTCCGTTGAGTTGACCTCATCGACTCCCCCGATATTTTTCCGCGCATTGATTTGACCTTCGTGCAAGGTCGCAATACCGCATGAATCGTATCCTCGGTACTCAAGATTACGGATTGAAGTAAATAGCCGAGTGCCAATCGGTTCCAAGTCAACTATGCCGCTAATTCCACACATTTTCAGTAGCTAATGTTGTCCGGAATGACCGTTCCGCTAGAGATTGTCGTACTGGGTCTGAATGTCTGTCTTGCCCCAATAAACACACGATCACCAATCAACGCACCAATTTTATTTAACCCTGTTCGTGTTTCTTCTCCATTGATATTACAGATGATTTCTGAGTTGTCCGGAACTCTATTCACTGTTGTAACACCAGCCCCCAAAACGGTTCCTTCTCCCAGCACACTATCCCCAAGGAACGAAAGGCGCCCAATGTCGTTCCCTCCAAACGTGATGCAGTTCTTCAGTTCACAGCCATAGCCCACCACAGATTTTGGCCCGACCACACTGTGGTTGCGAATGAGAACGTTATTGCCAATATAAGAGCCTTTTCCAATCAGACAGGGGCCTTTTAGTACGCTGCCGGATTCAATGACCACATTCCCCTCAATGCGCACGGCTCCCTCGATCCGAACGTTACCTCTGAGTTGAGCCGAGGTATCAATACTTGCTGTAACCCATTGATTCAAAATCATTTTATTGGCTTCCAGAATGTGCCAAGGGTGAATCATATCCATCCAGCCCTTCTCCCAGAGTTGAGCATGAAACTGTCCCTGCGTAATATGGTCCTGAAAGCATTCCAAAATATTCTGGTTGGCTTTTTCCAAACGTCTTAAAAATTCGTGCGGCAGCACAAAAACTCCGGCGAGAACATAATTTGCCTGCCCTTGCTGCGGTTTTTCCACGAGTCGGCTGATTCGCATCTCGTGATCAAAATAGATATTGCCATACTCATGTGATGAGGCAGGGAGTGTCACCACAGCAACGGGTTCACCAAACTCAGTAAACCGCCCAAGTGTTGGAGAGTAAAGATCTCCAACCGCCAGCAAATCCCCATAGATCAGCAGAAAGGGTTTCTGGTTCAGATGCTGCTGACAGCAAAGCAAGGCATGACCAATTCCTTTGATCTCGGGTTGGAGCACATAACGAATCGTCACCCCCCAAGCTGCACCACTCTTGAAATGGTTGCGAATTTCAGCTTCGCAATGATTTACGACCAGAATGATTTCTCGCACCCCAGCTTCGCGTAACTGGTGCAGCGTGTGGCTCAGTATAAAATCACCCCCAACCCAAAGCATGGGTTTTGCCCGTGTTTCTGTAAACGGTTGGAGACGTTCGCTGGCGTTCGCTGCAAGTATGACTGCCTGCATGGTTCAATCCGAATGAGCTGAATGTAAGATTTGATCGGACATCTGTTCAAGCACTTGCTCCGGAGTCAACTGTGTGGTGTCCACCAAAACCGCATCTTCTGCTTGCTTCAGCGGGGCAATTGCTCGATTTAGATCCTGCTGATCACGCTCCTGAAGAGCCTTCAAGACTTCAGTATAATCCACCTGCTGCCCCTGCTCCAGTAGCTGATCTGTCCTTCGCTGTGCCCTGATTTTAGGATCCGCATCCACAAAAAACTTAATCGTAGCGTCCGGAAGTACCACTGTCCCAATATCACGGCCTTCTAGCACAGCCCCGGAATACACTTGTTGCTTTTTGGTTTCAGTGACAAGTTGACGTTGTTGCCGTTTCATCACTTCACGAATCACTCCAAACTTGCTGATCCGTGAGGCCAGTTTGGAGATTTCCTCCGTCCGGATTTCAGTACTCACATCCTGGTCATCACAAATCACTTGCCCTGCGACTGAAAAAGCGATGTGAGTATTGTCTCCAAGCATTTGCAATGCCTCATCCTCTTCCGGATGTTCGAGAGCCTTCCACTTCAGGGCCAAGCAACGGAACATTGCTCCAGTATCCACATAGAGAAATCGCCACCGATCTGCCAATTTCCGAGCCAGTGTACTTTTGCCTACCCCAGTCGGGCCATCAATCGCCACAACGATAAATTTGTTCAATCCCTGTTGTTTCACGTGAAACACTCTATCCATTTTCTAATGTTTTGAGCCGCTGCTGAACTACACCACGCCGCTGAGTATTTTGTAACCGCTGAAGCAATTTTCGATAAATGGCCTTAGCCTCGCGTACGCGCCCAAGCTGTTGATAACTATTCGCAATACGAAGATGAAGCTGATAAGCTTCCGATTCAGGCATAGCACGGTTTAAGTAAGAAACTTTCAAGCTGGCCGCCAGAGCACGCTTGTGTTGGCCCAATCCATAAGCAGCAATCCCTTTCTCCTTGAGTAGCTTTAGAGTTCGTCCTCGTTGACCTTCGCCTCCCACCTTTTCATTCAGCACGAATCCTTGGTCCACCCAACGTTCGGCTTCTTTGTAGTCAGCTAATTTGTTGTACAACCCACCTATCCGAATAATGAGTTCCAATCGCTTTTCCATCGGGAGCGACACTTGACCAGCCGTAGCTTGATAGTTCACTGCTAGCTGCTTCCAATGAGGAATTGCTTGGCTCAATTTACCCTCCTGCTCATAATAATCACTCAGCCAAGCCAATATTCTATTTCCCTTCCCATCATTTTTATTTTCTTGAATAAAACCTTCAGACAGTGCTGAGAATTGCGCATAATGATTGAGAGTATGGTGGACTTGAATGATTCGATATTTAATGAATCGGAGACGATCTGGTGGGGGATCTCGTTGTGCCTCCAAATAGGAACTCAGCGATTCCTCAAAACGCTTCATCCGGAAAAGTGAATTGGCCTGATGGTAAGAAATAAGTCCTCGCTGGTCACTTAAGAAATCATAGTTATAAGTTCGAATCGCCAGCTCCAGCATTCCGAGATCATCCTGTAACTGATTAAGGATATCCAAATGAAGTGCGACAAGTCGGAAGTCTGGATGAATCGGCACTTCCTTCAGTAACAAAGCATGCGCCTTCTGTAGTCTCCCAAGCTTGACCATGTTCTGTGCTTGGCGTTCAATCACACGCACCGCATTACTAAGCTGCTGAAATTCTTCTCGATATTCTGACAATATCTGATCCGCTTCCAAATGCTGCCCCTGTTGGTAATAAGCATCGGCCAATCGGTAAAAACTCTCTTCCCGAAATAACGACTGCGAGTGCTTTTCAAGTAGTTGCTTAAAGAAGGCAATTGCTTTTCCCCATTCATTCATTTCATGGCTCGAAAATCCAAGCACATACCAACGCCCGTCCCCTCGCACCCCCTCAGGGTCCACTTGTCGCATACTGAGATGGATGCTCCTAAGTGACTGCCGCTGTTCCAGTTGTAGAACTCCCAACCAAAAATAATACTCGGAGCGTTGAGAAGATTCCTCAAATTCTGAAAGCAACTCCTGAAGATGCTTCTCCGCTTGCTCAAAATCACGGGAGTGCAACTCAATTGTGGAACGCAGGAAAAGTGCTTGCTCCCGAATCCATACCTCCCCCCCTTGGGACGAGGTAAAGGCTTGCTGAAAAGCGTCATAAGCTCGCAAGTGAAGCCCATCTTGGTACAAGGCATAGCCGTGGATGAGATGATATTCCGCATCTTTTTGAAAAGTGGATGCCCTATTGAAGGATAGTAATAATCTGTAATCTGCCTGCATTGCTGTCTTATGAACCAACCGCTTCCACATCTTGGTCCGGAGAAACAAATCTCGAATCCCTTGAATACTCCGGAACGCTAACTCCAAGTTATTTTGCTGGATTGCGATTTCACCGTGTCCTAATAATTCCAAATCACTAACCCCTCCTCGACTCCCAAGCTGTTTCAAGACCTCTTGGGCTTTATCCCACTGTCGCCTTTCTAAATGAGAACGCAGCACCAATTCCAAGATGTACTGCGTTTCCGCATGGTTAAAAAGGCGACTCGCCATGCGGCTACCCAGTTGCTCCAACGCTTCCCTTTGCTGGGTTTGGTAGTGCAGGTTTGCTTCAGCTACAGTGTATGAGTGCTGTTGGGGAAACAAAGTTTTGAGCTTTTGCAGGGTCGCAACGGCTTCGTTGTAATCACCCTTCTTAAAATAAGCATAGAAGCCAAATTTTAGCAGTTTCTCATGCTCCTTAGATCGTCGCACTACTAGCTGATTATATTGACTAATTTTCTGTGTAACCTGATCATAGCAACGCTCAAAAAGTGACATCCAAGCCAACAAAACAACAGTTTGTGATCGATACTCGCTGGCAGAATCCTCCTCCAATAATTGTTTCAGCCTTTGCCGGAGGGAAACCAAACTCTCATTCTTCTGGCACAATTTGCGCTTAGTAGGCTCCCCAGTCTTCCGTTTTTCCTCAGCTTCAGCTCTAATGAGCTGAAGCTGAGCGTAACTCCCCCAGAATGTCGCAAGAACACGCCAATGAGTGTCTGGGTATTCCGAGACAACCTTTGCAAACTGGCGGATGGCTCGATGCAGGTTCTCACGTTTTTCGTGATAGTTTTCAGACTGGATGCTCACCAACCGCTCAAAGGCAACCTCCACTTCTTCTCCGCCACGATCCAGCCAACTAGGTCTGGGTGGTCGCAATTGCGGTTCCAAATGCCAGAGCGGAAGTTCGGGAAAGGCAGGATCTGGAACCGAAGCCAACCTCAGAGGCTGAAGTTCCGGAAGCATCAACGCTGGAATCTCCAGTGGAAATTTCCCCATCCTGGTTTCCACATAAGACGGTAGTTGCTGACTGAAAATCTGAGTGCTACTTCCAAAGAGGCCAAATACAGAGCACAGTAGAAAAACCTTGAACGACTGCATAAAAATAACCTTTAAAATAAGTAGCTTACAAAAAATCATAATAATACTTGACCAATTCACTCACAGCCACATCCAAATTTTCTGTAGAAACTTCCAAGGCATATTGGTAGCCACTCATAGCGTACTCATAGCGAGGATCGTAGTGTTCTCGCAGAAGCACACGCACCACTTCGGGAGTCTCCCCCTGCCTCAGGCAGTCTCGAAGGTACTCCACCTGCTTGTTGCCCAAAACAGGTTTCAGTGAGCAAATGATCCGGTCGGCCTCGATGCGCGAGGATTCATCCACAACGTGATACTCCTCAACGATGCGGCAGACTCGGGTTTCCAACGATGCTGTCAGTAGCACTAACCTACTTTCTCGCATTGCCTCTACAAGTGCATTGGGCAAATAAACCGGGCCAACTTTCCGACTTTCGCCTTCAATGAAGCATGGAGTATTTTGAGGAAGTTGCAGAAACTCATGAAACAGCAACCCCTCGAAGGTTTTTTGGGTTCTGGGTTTCCGATGGATCCCACCAAAAAGTGAGCTGCGATGCTGTGCCAAGTCTTCAAGATCAAGGGAGGGAGTCAACCGATTCAAGACCTGTGTTTTGCCAACCCCTGTTTGGCCGTGCAGCACAATCAGCGGCCACTGCAAATTCTCAAGAAAGCGCAGAACATGCTGACGATAGTACTTGTAGCCTCCAACAAGCTGACGGACTTGGAACCCTTCATGATGGAGGAGTCGGGCAATAGAGGCAGAACGCATGCCTCCTCGTGCACAGTAAACGATAAGGGGGCGTTTCCGGTGAGGTGAGAGTTGCTGAAGCAGTGAGTCGATACGAGTGGCGACTAAGGTTTTGCCACGCTCCAGTGCAGCAGCAGGCCCGGAGTGCTTATAGAGGATACCGATCTGAGTACGCTCCAAATGATCAAAGAGTGGAACGTTAACAGCGGTGGGGATCGCTCCATCTTGATACTCCTCAAACGTTCGGACATCGACAAAGAGGTCGCCCTGCTCTAGGGCATCCTCAATCTCAACTGTGCCACACGCGCCTCGGAGATACCCCTCAATGCGGCTTTGGAACTCGTTTGAAGCAGAGGAATCCGCTTGCGGCTCACTTTGCGGATTCGGTCGCGGCTGAAGCATCCGTGCCTTCTTCCGTGTCGTCTGGAATCAGCTTATGGAGTTGGCGTAACTGCCGATCGAGGTCAGCGGCGAATTCCGAGTTCTCTTCAAGGTACCTGATGGAATTATCCCGGCCTTGCCCAAGACGCTCCTTGCCATAAGAGAACCACGTTCCACTTTTCTGAATAATTTCAGCATTAACTGCGTAATCCAATAGGATCCCCATCTGAGAAATCCCCTGCCCATAAATCAAATCGAACTCGGTAATCCGGAAGGGTGGAGCCATTTTGTTTTTAACGACTTTGACCTTCATCCGGTGCCCTCTCACCTCGTCTCCCTGTTTGATCTGGCTGGTCTTGCGAACATCAAGCCGGATAGTGGCGTAGAACTTGAGCGCATTGCCCCCGGTCGTGGTCTCTGGATTTCCAAACACGACTCCAATTTTCGAACGGAGTTGGTTGATGAAGACAAAGATCGTGTTTGATTTGGAGACCGATCCTGTCAATTTACGGAGAGCCTGAGACATCAAGCGGGCGTGTAGACCCATGTGGGAATCCCCCATGTCGCCCTCAAGCTCATTCTTGGGGACAAGGGCGGCCACAGAGTCAACCACTACAATGTCTGACTTACCGACCCGCACCATTTGCTCGGCAATTTCGAGTCCTTGCTCTCCATAGTCAGGCTGAGCCACCAGCAAGTCCTCCATGTTGACTCCCAATATACCAGCATTGACGGGATCCAGGGCATGTTCCGCATCAATAAAAGCAGCCACTCCACCAGCTTTTTGGACTTCGGCAATCGCGCAAAGCGCAAGCGTCGTCTTTCCGGAAGATTCCGGACCATAAATCTCAATAATCCGCCCTCGGGGGTACCCCCCCACCCCCAAGGCGATGTCTAAGCCAAGGTTTCCGGAACTCACCGCCGAGGCCATGTTCACTGCACCATCACCCATCCGCATGATGGATCCCTTCCCGTACTGACGCTCAATCTGAGAAATCGCCAGTTCCAAGTCTTTGCGCTTGTCCTCGCTCCACATGATACGACCTTCGTAAGCTAATAAATCAATGCTGTTAACAACAGAAAGTCATGCTATTGGCATAGGGAGGAATTCGCAAACCCTAAAGAAGGCCAGACCTATACTTGGGCCACCAAGTTGCATGACCTGAAACGACTCCAACGATTTCAACACACGGTATGCTCTCCGCCACTAAACGCACCCTTGTCACCGGAGGAGCCGGTTTTCTTGGTTCCTTTCTCTGCGAACGACTGCTGACCGCAGGCCACGAAGTCATTGCACTGGATAACTTCTTCACAGGCTCCAAGCAGAACATCGATCACCTCTTTGGCAACTCAAACTTTGAGTTGATCCGCCACGATATCGTGGAGCCAATCCTGATCGAAGTCGATTGGATATTTAACCTCGCCTGTCCCGCCTCACCCGTTCACTACCAGTACAATCCCGTTAAAACGGTTAAGACCAGCGTAATGGGCGCAATCAACATGCTGGGATTAGCCAAACGAGTCCGGGCCCGAATACTCCAAGCTTCCACTTCCGAAGTATACGGAGATCCGGAGGTTCACCCTCAAACCGAAGATTACTGGGGTTCGGTCAACCCGATTGGTCCCAGAAGTTGCTACGACGAAGGCAAACGGGTGGCCGAAACGCTGGTGATGGACTATCATCGACAGAATCAGGTGGATGTGAAAATTATCCGAATTTTCAACACTTACGGCCCTCGGATGCACCCCAACGATGGCCGGGTGGTCAGCAACTTCATTGTGGCTGCACTCAACAACGACCCCATCACGCTTTTCGGGGATGGCTCCCAAACCCGGTCCTTTTGCTATGTCGATGACCTCATCGAAGGCATCTTGCGAATGATGCAATCCGAAGACTTCATCGGCCCGGTCAACCTTGGCAACCCCGGAGAGTTCACGGTGATGGAACTGGCACAGAAAGTCATTCAACTGACGAACTCCCGCTCCCAAGTCATTCCCCAGGAAAAAAGGGAAGATGACCCCACCCGGAGACGTCCGGACATCTCATTGGCCCAGCAGAAACTAGGCTGGCAACCTCAGGTTCCCTTGGAGGAGGGTTTGCAAAAGACCATTGCCTATTTTGACGGATTGCTCCAAGAAGGCTAAGGTTTGTTGCGGAATGGAAACATGATGGGTTGGTGGAAACCCGGACTTGCCGGACTGATCATTTCGTGGGCGGCAACTTGCTTTGCCAACCCCAGCTTTCTTAGCCAAATCCAGTCTCGCGAACTCTTACACCCTGCCCGCGATCTTGCCTTCACCGCTGATGAAGCCCTCCTGCTTGTCGCACACACCAACGATTCCGGAGATGGTGTTATTACTTTGCTGGATCGCCAAGCCCTCAAGCTTATCAACCAAATCGTCTCCCCGCAAAACCCGCCTGTTTTTATCAAAACCTCCCCTGAACAACGATTGCTGATCTTTGGCGGAGAAAAACGTTTAGAACTCTGGGAGATTGGGGAACTTTCCTCAGGCCCAACTCCGATTCCGGAATCCCACAAACGCTGGTCAAAAGAGGTTCACGCCACCTACGGCTTGTTTCGAGTGCAATCCTCAGTTTTTGACTGGAGCGACAGCTCCGGAGTTCACTCGCTGAACCTTGAGTCACTGAAGGAATTCGAAACCCTATCGCACTCATCTGGGGTACAGCATTTTGCCATGGACGAGCAGGAACTCCTACTTGCTTGGTCTGAGCCTTCCTCGTCTAGAATTCAGTTCCACTATTTGCAGTCTGACCGAAAAATCCCTCCGCTGGACTATCACTTGTTTCCTTTGGCAGGTTTCCACTTCACCTCCTCGCAACATTTGCTCTCGCTTGACCAAGCCCGTAACCTCATTCGAGGAAGTGTCCGAACCCGAATCAAGTTGGACAACCCCAAAATCAATGGCGCTCAGTCAAATGAAGTCGCCCGCTCGCTGACCTCTCTCTATCAGGACCAGGTTTTTCTGGTCACCACTCAAAGGCAAGGGGAGTCCTCCGGATTTGCGTATGTGCTGGATAAACACGGCACCACGTTCCACAGAATTCCGGTCAGTCGGCCTGAAGCTGTGGCGGTCAGCCCAACCGGTGCTTATGTTGCCTCGGCTGGAGCCGCTCCCAACCAACTCGTCCTGCTTCGTTCAGCACTCAACGTTCCACCAGAAACCTATTTGCGGCACTTGATGGAGTCCGGGGCCAACGAAACGGCTCGACGTTACCGGAACCACCTCGACTCTAAATCTGCTCTGGGCGTGGAGTCTGCGGGTGAGGGTGGCACTACCCTCCGCATCCTCGAAGAAAACCTGAAGGTTTCTGAGCGGATGGGGCAGTGGTTGGAGGTGGAACGACTTAGTGAGGAAATCCTCACGATCTCTCTCAATAACTCAACCGCACTCGATGCGAAGCAACGTTTACAAAGCCGTCAGGACACCCTCCAAGTGGAAAAAGCCAGCCAACTGTTGGCCAATCAGGACTATGAGCAGGCGATCACCTTACTCACGCGGATTCCTCCGTCCAGCCCACACTACAACGAAGCGAGACAGCTCATTTCAGTCGCTGAACTACAAGCACAACTCGTCCTGACCCTGCAAAATGCCGAAAAAGAAATCCGGCTGCAAAATTGGAAAGGAGCCACGGTTCACCTCCAGAAAGCTCTGAAAAAAGACCCAGAGCACGAGCGAGCTTTGGAAATGCTAGAGCTTGTCGAAACCCAGGAACGACAAGTTTGGCTGACCTATTTTCTGATTGCGACAGGCTTTGCGATCCTGCTCGTTGGCTCCGGAATCTGGGTCATCAAAAACCGAACCCGATGGACAGGGTGGATTCTTGGCGAAGAACCGCAGTCCCCGTCTAGTCAGCAAACCGCTCCGTCACAAGCCTCCTTTCAACAAACTGGAAGGTCCATCGAGGAAGATATCCGTCAATTTGCGAAAGCTCTGGACAAAACCAAGGAACTACTGCGATTGGTCAAGCAGCGTGACATCCTGCAGGAACACACAACACGGTTGATGGATTTTGAAGCTGAAGTGGTGGCGATGGAGCATGAAGCCCAACGACCGGAAGCCAAGCTTCGCGATTTGGCTAGCAAGCTACTCGTGCTTCAGCAAACTCTGCGCAGTTTACGGTTCAAGGCCGCCTCGTCTTCTCGGAAGCCATCTCCACCTCCTGTTCCGAAAACGACCTCGCCAGATCACTACCAATTGTTGGGAATCTCCAAGTCGGCATCCTTGGAGGAAATCAAGCGCGCCTATCACGAAAAGCTCAAGGAGTACCACCCTGACCGACATCAGCAAACCGAGTTTGAATGGATTCGAGAGCAAGCCGAGGCCATGACTCGCCAAGTCCGGGAGGCTTACGACACCTTGAGTGATCCCCAGTCCCGCAAGCAGTATAACCAAACGCTGGGCTGACTCTCCGAAACACTATACTCCCTATCAAACATGCACCTTCCGGAAGAAATTCTGGAACTCCATCGGCACTTTGAGCGACATGGTGGCCGAGTGGTGGTGGTCGGTGGAGCGGTTCGGGATTTTCTTCTCAACCGGAACACTTCAAAAGACCTTGACCTTGAAGTGTTTGGTGTCTTGCCCGACCAGCTTGAAGCAGTACTGAAAGGCTTTGGTAAGGTTCAACTGGTCGGGCGCAGTTTCAGCGTTTGGAAACTCAAAACTCCGGCTGCCTGCTATGACATCAGCTTGCCACGCCAAGAGTCCAAGTGTGGCCCCGGGCATCGCGGCTTCGAGGTTCATCCTAACCCCAACCTCTCCTTTGCTGAAGCTGCACGGAGACGTGATTTCACAATCAACAGCATCGGGTTCGATGTCCATTCAAATACTTGGTTGGATCCCTATGACGGCAGACAAGATTTGCAGCGTCGTATCCTGCAACACATCGGTCCCGCATTTAGTGAAGACCCCTTACGGGTTTTGCGCGCAGCACGACTTGCAGCCAGCTTGAATTTTGATGTCTCAGATGTGACCCTTGCCCTCTGCCGAAGGCTCAATCTGCACGAACTACCTCGCGAGCGGGTTTTCGAGGAATTGAAGCGTTTACTGATCGAAGCTCCTGCTCCTTCCGTAGGCTTGGAGGTGATGCGAAAAACAAACGTCCTTACACTCTTTCCGGGATTTCGCAGGATGGTCGACTGGGATGTAGCAAACGAGACCGTCTTACTTTGGCCAAAGACGCTCGCTGCCGTTGACTGCATGGCCTCCTATGCCCGTAGCAACGGTGACTCTCACTTGACCATGATGCTTGCAGTACTATGCCATGCGCTTGGCCAGCCACATGTAGGCAAACGCCTCGCCTCCAACTGGGTTTTTCCGCGACACACCTTGCACGGCCAACAAGCGTGTGTCACGTTTCTTCAGGGTCTTGCTCCTCAACGTGAGCTGTACCAAACTGTTCCCCATCTGGTCCGGATACAGCAAATGCCCGATTTGCTGTACCGCTGGAAACGGAGCATGAAGCAGGGCACTCTCCACCGACTTGCTCTGAAGGGATCGATTGCCCAGCTCACCCGGCTCTCTCATGCCTGCCACGCTTGGGCAAACTCCATGCAGGGGCACCTCCCCGCAGTGTGGCTGCACACCGAGGCTCAAAAGTTGGGAGTTTTGAACTACCCCCCAACCCCATTCCTCCAAGGCAAAGATCTACTGAAGCTTGGAATACTGCCCGGACCCCAGCTCGGACAACTGCTTCACAAGGTGTTTGAACTCCAGCTCGATGGCGAGCTACAAGACAAGAACCAAGCCGTGAAATGGGCGCAAAAAACCATATTGACTTGCTCTTGAGAGCTTCGTGTTCCTATAGTTCCGGTTTCGCCTAGACTTGTCTTACATGAGCATCAAGATCCTCACAACCAACCGACGTGCCCGGTTTGAGTATGAAATTCTGGAGACGCGAGAGGCTGGAATTGAGCTGAAGGGAACTGAAGTCAAGAGTATCCGGTTAGGCCAGATCAATCTCAGCGAAGGATTCTGCCGAATCAGCGAGGATATGCAAGCCATGCTGCAAAACGTCCACATTGCTCCCTATGACTTTGGCAACCGGCACAACCACGACCCTTTGCGTCCCAGACGACTGCTGCTGCATCGGGAAGAAATCTACAGGTTGTACGGCAAGATTCGTGAGCAAGGGCTCACACTCATTCCCCTGAAGCTTTACTTGAAAAAGGGACGCGTCAAGCTTGAACTCGGACTTGTCAAAGGCAAGAAACTGCACGATAAGCGGGAGGCCATCAAGCGTCGTGATGCCCAAAGGGAAGTGGAGCGCTCCCTGCGTGATTCCGGATGACACTCTCACCTGACAGTCCGGAATATGGTTGGCTGGCATTGAGTCTTGTGGGCGGATTGGGGTTCAAAACCATCCGCAAACTGCAAGAGCGGTTTGGTGGTGTTGCCGACGTTTTGAGTCGTCCGGCACAAGACTTGAAGGATTTAGGGAAGGTCTCTCAAGAGTTGGCCTTGCGGATTTCGCGGGCAACTCAGGCGCGAAGCTTTCGGATGGAGTGCCGTCTCTTGGACGAGAACCCCGAAATCCGGTTGCTTTGCCCGGAATCACAAGATTTTCCGACGCATCTTGCTCAAATCTCTACCCCTCCTAGCGTACTGTACTGGCAGGGCAATCTTGAGCATTTGGAAGCGCCGTGTTTCGCGTTTGTCGGATCGCGACGTTGTACTCCTTATGGGCGGCAACAAACGAAAAGGCTGGTGATGGAAATCGCAGAAGCTATGTCGAATGCCGTCATTGTCAGTGGGCTGGCCCGCGGCATTGACACCGCTGCCCACGAAGCTGCGTTGGAACATAACCTAAAAACGGTTGCCGTGTTAGCTGGAGGATTGCAGCATCTCTATCCGCCGGAAAACCAGAGCTTGGCAGAGGCCATCAAAGCAAAGGGTGCTTTGATTTCGGAGTTTCCCCTTGCCGTCAGGCCCCTCGCCCGGAATTTTCCTATCCGGAACCGAGTAATCAGTGGAGTCTCGCTTGGGGTGGTCGTTACTGAAGCCCACAAAAAAAGTGGGGCGAATATCACTGCTGCCTTTGCCCTTCAGCAAAACCGAGAGGTGTTTGCCCTTCCCGGGCGTGTAGACTCACCTGCCAGTGAGGGCACCAATCGTCTGATCTCCCGCAGTCAAGCCAAGCTCGTCTCTTCCGCGTCTGATATCCTAGAGGAGTTCCCGAATTTACCAACAGATGCTCTGAAAATCCAATCTCCGCTCCCTCTGAGCCCCCCATCACAGCAAGTGACTGTGGAAGATTTGCCGGACTCACATCACCAGATTCTCAAAACCATTGAGCAGAAAACTTCCACAGCAGATGACCTTCATGCACAAACCGGGATTGAAATCGGTATCGTCCTTTCTGCCCTCGTAGAACTGGAGTTGATGGGCTTTGTTCGCTTGCACGGACAAACCTATCAGCTAGAAGACAACATCTCCTTCGAGCCGAGAAGCTGACATGTCTGGCGAAGCCACCAGCAAGCTCGATACCGTCATCTACATTGTTGGAACCAAGCGGACCCTCCAACTCCAGGAATCGCAGGTCCGGCGCATCATTTACACGCTGGTCACTCTGTTTCTGGTCCTCGTCGCCGTTATTGGAGGACAATACTGGTTTTTTCAGCAGGAGCAAATGCGACTCGGCGAGTTGTATCAGCGGGAATCGCTTAAAAACCGGAAGCTTCAGGCGCTTCTGCTGGAGCAGCGCTCCGAGAGCCGTGAATCCGCACTAGTGCTCACCGAGCAGGAACGTGAAGAATCACGCCAGCAGGCCATGCTCATCGAACAACAAAAACGGAAGCTTCAAGAACTCCGTTTGGTTCTTGAACAACGTGAGAAGGTGGTCCAGCAACTCCAAGTAGAAAAGCACTCATCCCAGCTTCAGATTGACACACTCCAGCAACGCTTGCATGAATCCAAGCAAATCCTGAGTGTGACTCAGACTGACCGCAAGCAGCTAGAGGACCAGCTTACGGTCCTGAACCAATCCCAGTCGGAGGCAAAAGAAGCCGCTCCAAAAACAGAAATAGCCACAAATTCCGACGCTTCTATAACGGTTAGTGTGGAACAGCTAAAAATGAAGTTTGACGGCAAGACCCTTACCATCAACTTCCGGCTCACCAACATAACCGAAGAGCAGCAAGCAGGACGGGTCGGAGTGACTTTGTCACGTCCTGGCAATGAGAATACTCCAGTCGTGTACGGCAGTTTCCGGACCACTCCCTTCCGAATCCGGCGGTTTCGCATGATCACGAAAAACCTGCGGGTGAAATCTCCGGATTCTATTGTCCGCATCGTCGCTTGGAACGCTGAACGATCGCTTGTGATGGATCAAACCTATCCCCTACCGGGCAACTAACGGAACAGGGCAAAAAACTTCCGTGCCCATCCCTCTCCTTTCTACAGAGCAAGTTTCCAAACGCTTCGGCTACCGCACCATTTTCCAGCAAGTCACCTTCGACCTGTTCCCGGAAGAGTTCATCTTGCTGATCGGCAACAACGGTACTGGAAAATCAACGCTCTTCCGCTTACTCTGTAGCCTCTCACACCCTTCTTCCGGAACCCTACGTTTTAACTCCTGTCCTTATCGTGAGTGCCTACCGGAAGTGCGGAGAAACATTGGTTTTCTGGGACACGAAAGCCGACTGTACCCCGACCTGAGTGCAATGGAGAATCTTCACATCTTTGGAACGCTTTACAACATCCCGGAACTAGAACAGCGTATAAACTCCGTATTGGACGAGGTGGGGCTGCTCATGGCAAAAACTTTGCCTGTCCGGACCTACAGTAGCGGCATGACTAAGCGATTAATGATCGCACACATGATCCTTATCCAACCCAAGGTCTTGCTCTTGGACGAACCGTACACAGGACTGGATCCCTCTTCGGTTGAATGGTTCCAAACTCACCTCAAGCAATTCCGTAAGTCCGGAGGAGCCATCATGCTCATCACGCATCAGTTAGACTTGGGTTTGGAACTCGCAGATCGAGTGTTAGTTTTGCACCAACAGCATCTCCTGCGTGACATTCCCGCAATCGGCCTCACTCCAGAGACTTGTTCCGGATGGCTAAATGCCCCATGAAATACTGCACCTACCTCCGGACTCAAGCTCAGCTTGAGTACTTGGCAAACACCAATATCCGCGAGGTGATCGTTGAACACAGCCTCCTCTCTCAACTTGGTGGATTGCCGACCCACGATCTAATCGACCTCACCAGACAGCTAAAGCAACAAGAATTCTCCGTTTTCCTTCAATGGGATCGACTCATGACGGAGCCAGAATTTCAGGAGTGCCTGCCTGTCCTAAAAACCCTGTACTCTCTCCCTTTCGATGCCATCCGGGTGCAGGACACCGGAGCAGCGGAATGGGTCCGCACTCACAAAACTGACGCTGCATTGCACCTCATTGCTGAATCTGGATACCACAATTTAGCATCTCTTGGTCAACTAGCCAAACACTTCCACCCGCAGCGTATTGCGGTGTCTCAGGAATTGTCGTCCACTCAAATCCAAGAGTGTGCCAGCAAAATGAGAGTACCTCTCGAGGTTCTAGGTCTCGGACCACTGCTACTGTACCAGACCCCTCGAAAACTCTTGTCTTCTGGACACAGCAAGACAACAACTCAGTCTCTGCGCAATCCCGAACACCTTCAGAACAACCCTGTCATCGAGAGCCAACACGGTACTTTTCTCTTTGACCGTCGTGATCTTTTTCTGCTGGATCGGTTGGATCAACTGAAAGCGGTTGGAGTCTCCAACATCCGAATCGATCTCAGACTTAAACGCGATTTCTCCATCATCGAAAACATTGATGTGGCTGCTCATGATCCTGATCTCAGTAAACGAAAGCAATTCAAGAAATCATGGCCACAGCCTACAACCCACGGATTTTTCCGAGCCAACCGGACCAACCGTGCGTTCCGGCACCTGAACAACCCTCACCTGCGCTCGGCAGGTTCCCAGTCGGTGGGAACGGTTTTGGAAACGAATCGCACCTCCGGAATCGTGATCTTGGTCCACGAATTCCTTCGTGAAGGAGAGTTCCTGTCTTGTGTCACCCCACAAGGTCAGACGGTTCCCTTGACAACCACGCCTCTCGTCGATCTTGAACAAGCCCCTCTGCGGATCGTCTTTCCCGGAGGTTTATGCCGCCTCCCCCCTGCAAAACACGTCACGCCCCAAGCGCAGGTCTTTCGGGGAACCCTTGAGATGAACCTTGTCAATTCTACGGCGGAAGGCTAAAATTTTAAAGTGCCAATCGACAGAAACTCCTGGAGATTTTAGCTGTTGTTATGGATGTGATCGACCGATTCAACATCAACCGTCCCCCCCCTCGATCAGTCGTGACCATCGGCAATTTTGATGGGTTCCACCTCGGACATCAAGCTTTGGTCCGGAAAGTTGTTGAAGAGGCCCAACAGTCCGGTTGCCGAAAAGCGCTCCTCACCTTTGATCCCCACCCTCAGGAGATTGTTCATCCGGGACGCCCGGTTTACCGCATTTGCACATCGATACAGCGGTTGTCTCTCTTTGAACAAGCCACCCTGGATGAAGTTCACATCCTTCCGTTCACTCATGAATTGTCCAAATTGGAGGCAGAAGAATTTGCATATCGCTTCCTGATCCAGCGCTTTCAGTTGGAAAAGCTCGTCATCGGCTATGACTTCCGCTTCGGAAAACACCGGAAGGGCGACTTCAAAACGCTTGAGGAACTGGGGTATCGCCATGGGTTTGAGGTTGAGGAGGTTGCTCCCATCAAGGTGAACCAGCAAACCGTGAGTAGCACTCACATCCGCCAACTCATCCAAGGGCATCAATTTGAAGCTCTGCCTGAGTTCCTTGGGCGCTCGTACAGCATTCTCGGCATGGTTGAGCAAGGAGACCAGCGGGGTCGGCAGTTGGGTTTTCCCACCGCCAACCTTCGTCCGGGAGTCCCCTTGGCGTTGCCACGAGGAGTCTACGTTTCACGACTTTCCGTCCAAGGCCAAGAGTACCATGGTGTGACCAATGTTGGGGTGCGACCCACCTTCGGACAAAACGAGGCCGCAGTCGAAACGTGGATTTTTAATTTTTCTAGAGATCTCTATGGAGAGCCCATGGAGGTGTGGCCGTTACGATTCTTGCGTCCGGAGCAGTGCTTTTCAGGAGTGGACGAACTCAAACAACAAATCAGCAAAGACATTCAAGCCGCCGAGCGCTTTTTCAATGCGGAGCCCTCCCTTTCAAGCGCAACTTGAAATGGATTCAACGTCCACACTGTTTGCCGATGTTGTTCCTCTTTTCCCTTTGAGCGGAACCATCCTGCTGCCCAACACTGTGCTGCCGCTGCACATCTTTGAGCCGCGCTATCGGCAGATGGTCGAGTCCGTCTCAGAGAAGGAGATGGTTATCGGAATGATTCAACCTGTCGAGCAGGATTCCAAAGGGCTTTACCAAACCGGATGCCTTGGGAAAATTGAGCAACTTCAGCAGCTTCCGGATGGGAATTACATGCTTCAACTCCACGGGTCGATTCGCTTCAACGTGGTCCGGGAGTTGGAGGTGAACTCACTTTACCGACAGGCACAGGTCGATTACACCTCGTATGAGCAAGATTTGGACGACCAGTCTCTCAGTAAGGATCCTGAGAAGCTGTACGAGGCCTTTCGTCACTACACCGAGAAAAAACTCATCCAGATTGAGTGGCAGAAAATCGAGGCGATCCCCGTTCATTACCTCGTCAACATCCTCTGCATGAACCTTGATTTTTCCTGCACCGAGAAACAAGCGCTACTGGAAGCTCCCAACCTCTCCATGCGTTGGGAATATCTACTCACTCTGATGGAAATGGCAGTGGCCGAAACAACCAGCGGAACGACCTCCAACATACAAATCAACTGAAGAATGAAATCTCAACAAAAACTCCATATCTGCCGATTCCTTCTTGTCACTCTGCTGACACTGTTCGCTCTCACCTCACACGCAGAACCGCTTCCCTACCAAAGTAATCCGCTGCTGGCCACTGTGGAGGGCCAAGCCATTACCTTGGATGATGTGAAGACCAAGGCCATTCACGATCTCACGCTGCAACTCTACCAGCAGCTTCAACAACGGCTTCCGGAAGTCATTCTGGAACGCCTTCAGCCTCATCACAAAGAAATCGACCTCAATCCAAAAATCACGGTTTCCGAGCAGCAAATCCTGGCCTTCTACAAAGCAAAAAACCTCCAAAGCCGAGGCAAGTACCAAGCTCTAGCTCCACAAATCCGGAAGTTTCTGAAGGGTCAACTCCGGTTTGAACATCTCCAAAACCAGTATGGTTTGGCTCTGGAAAAGGGTTGGGTCACGACCCACCTCGCCCCGCCGACGGATTTTCTGGTACGAGCCAAAGTGGGAACGGCTTACCTACAAGGGAAATCGAATGCGAAGGTGATGCTGCTTGAGTTCTCCGATTACCAGTGCCCTTTTTGCCGACGCGCTCGGAGTACCATCAAGCGGGTGATGGACCGCTATCAAGACCGCATTTCGTATGGATATCGGCACTTCCCTCTCTCTTTCCACACCGAGGCCGACGAAGCAGCAATTGCCGTCGAATGCGCCCGTGAGCAAGACAAGTTCTTGGAACTGCACGAGTTGCTTTATGAAAATCAAAAAGCCCAAACCCTGAGCCACCTCAAGCAGTATGCTCGGCGCATCAAAATCCCCAACCTGAAGGAGTTTGATGAATGCCTTGAGTCCGAACGCTACCGCAGTTTAGTGGATCAAGACATGGACGATGGGAGCGAGATTGGCATCACTGGAAGTCCCGGATTCGTGATCGGACGATACAACCCTAAGACTAAGGTGGTGGTGGGAGACCTACTTTCTGGAGCACTACCGTATCAAAATTTCGTCGAGCACATCGAAAAATACCTGAACTCTGATTCTTGACCATGACTCCACAAGAACTCCGGAACGCTCTCGAAACCGTTGAAGCTCCTCGCATTCTAGTCGTTGGAGACATCATGCTTGATCGGTACTCTTGGGGTACCGTGGAGCGCATCTCCCCAGAGGCGCCCATTCCGGTCCTGCGAGTTCTCCGGGAAGATCAGCGGCTGGGCGGTGCGGGAAATGTCATGATGAACCTGAGTGCGCTCGGAGCCGAGGTCTTGGCGTGTGGAGCCCTCGGGAATGACGAAGTCGGCCACGCCGCTCGCAACCTCATGGCGGAGCATCAAATCGGTACCGAAGGGGTGGTAAACTCCTCCAATAACACGGTGCTGAAGCACCGTATGATCGCCGGGCATACCCACCTGCTCCGCATGGACGTGGACCCCTCAGCAGGAGCCAGACCCCCGGAAGAACAGGCATTGCTGCAGTACTTGCAAGCAACGATTCCGACGGTCCATGCTGTTTTGGTTTCGGACTATGGAAAAGGGACGCTCAGCAATTCGATGCTCCGGACCATCGCAGCACTGGGCAAAACTCATTCGGTACCAATTATTGCTGATCCGCGCCGCAATGTGGATTACGGCATTTACCAAGACTTCATGCTCATCAAGCCCAATCGCAAGGAAGCCGAATTTGCCGTTGGCTTTACGCTTAAAGACCATGCAAGCGTTTTGCGGGCTGCACAGCACCTCAAGTACCAGATCGGGGTGGAGTATGTGGTCATCAGTCTCGACAAGGAGGGACTGTTGTTATTCCAAGATTCCCAGAATTATCAGTTCTTTGGCGCAGAAACTCAAGAGGTGTTCGATGTCGTTGGCGCTGGCGACATGGTGATCAGTGTACTGGCGTTCATGCTTGCTGGAGGAACTCCAATCGAACATGCGGCTTACTGGTCTCAACTTGCGGCCAGCATGGAGGTGCAGCATGTTGGAGTGGTGTCCTTCACGAAATCAGAACTGCTGCATCGTTTCGAGTTTGGAGAATCCTCCTCCAAGATCGTCACGCTTGAGCAGCTTTGCCGCTACCTCCCGCATCAAGACCTGCCTGTGGTCTTCACGAATGGCTACTTTGATGAAATCTCGTCCGGACACCTCAAATTCCTGCACCAGCTCCAGAGTTTCAAAGGCTTCAACGTGGTTGGGATCAACAGTGACCGCATGATTGAGGAGCAAAAAGGTCATTCACCATTACTGAACGAACGAGAGCGCGCACTGCTGCTCTCTTCGGTGGAAGCTGTCAACCGAGTGGTGATTTTTGACGAACCGAATGCGGAGGAACTCATCCTGCGCATGAAGCCGGACATCGTTGTGAAAGGAGAGCGCTACCGGAACCAAGAGATTCCGGAAACCGCTGCAATCAAAACTGTAGAAGCAAAACTCGAATACCTTCAAAAGTACTAATCCCAACCAAACAAAAAGATAACCAGATGGCAGTCGAAATTTCAGACATTCTTGGCATCGTTGAACGTCAAAACTACTGGCGCGGGCAAGAAACAATCAATCTCATCGCTAGCGAGAACGTGCAGTCTCCCGCAATCAGACAGGTGGAGTGCAACGACTTCATGGGGCGCTACGCCGAAGGGCATCCTAACACCCCGGACACCGACAACCGCTACTACGAGGGGACTTGCTACATTGACGAGATCGAGAGCATGGCGACGCGGGAACTCATCGAGTTGGCTGGATGCGAGCAGGCCGACGTGCGGCCCATCAGCGGCAACGCCGCCAACACCGCAATCGCCCTTGCCCTCCTGCGCGGAGCCGACTCCGTGATCGTCAACTCCATTGACGCGGGCGGACACATCAGCCACAACCCGATTGGAGTGGTGGGCCGACGAATTCAAACTCGGGGCCAATCCTTGTTTCCCGGAAAGGACAACTCCATCTCCCTGCACTATTGGCCGACCACCCCGGATGGCTATCACCTCGACGCGGAAAAGTGTGTCGCGCTGGTGGATCAAGTCCGGCCCAAGCTGGTCATGCTGGGAAAAAGCCTGTTCCTGTTCCCGGAGCCAGTTCAAGCAATTGCGGAGTGTTGCCGATCCTTTGGGATTCCCGTGCTGTTCGACGGAGCGCATGTGCTTGGCTTGATCCTCGGAGGGCAGTTCCAGAACCCCTTTGCGGAAGGTGCGCACTTCATCAATGCCAGCACCCACAAGACTTTCCCCGGACCTCAGCGTGGGGTGATTCTTGGAAACCTGAAATCCGACAAAGAACTCAAGTGGTGGCAGAGCATTGACCGAGGCGTGATGCCGGGTTCATCAAGCAGTCACCACCTCCACACCTTGCCAGGGCTCGTGATCGCCATCCGTGAAGCCAAGGCTCACGGTGCCGCTTACGCTCAGCAAATTGTTGCGAATGCGAAAGCGTTTGGACGAGCCTTGATGGATGAAGGGGTGCAAGTGGAAGCCGAGGAGTTTGGCTTCACGGAAAGCCACCAGCTTGCGATTAACGTCTCCAACTTCGGCCTAGGAAAAGACATCGCCCGGAGTTTGGCGGACAACGACATCATCCTCAACTACAATATGCTTCCAGGAGATACCGATGCCCGTAATCCCTCCGGGCTTCGGATCGGCGTTCAGGAAATGACGCGGTATGGGATGAAGGAAGACGAGATGGGAGAGTTAGCGTCCCTAGTCAAAGCCGTGATCAGCGGGGGTTCCGCCAAGGACGAAGTGAACCGACTCCGGAGCCGATTCACCGAGGTGCTGTTCGTCTAAGCCGCCTGTGGAATTTCACTCTTCTGGACACGATCAAGGTACTGGTTGATCTTGATCCTAGTCAAGGTATCCACCTCCCGGAAAGTCGTGTGCAGGTCGAAAAGCCCTCCACGGGGAACGACCTGCAATACTCCAGCAGCCAGGTCTTGGCGCAGGCTTGATCGGGCCAAGTGAAACACCAGTACGTCCCCTGTGATAATCGGACGGGCGGGCATTTTAGAAATCTGCAACTTGATCCCTCCTGCGCTCATGTCCACCACCTTGGCGGTTATAGGGATGTGTTCCCCGCGAGACTGCTCCTCCATCTTCTCCAACTCGTACTGAGCCTCGGATACGAGTTGAAAATCCATCTCTATGTTCACGGAGATCCGCTCTGATTGGCGAATTCTCATTGTGCGGATGTGCTTAGACTGCTCCAGCACCACCGCATTCATCTCATCCGTGATCTGATCAAGCACCCGGAGCGTGAAGTCATAATCGGCATCTCCTTCTCGCCGTAATCGGCAGGCGATTTCAGGAAACTGCTTCAGGTTCGCCGGACGCCCCTTGACCGTCGGAGGCTTGATCAGCAACTCTGTCTCGTTCGCATCCAACACACTTGTCATAAACGCAACAGACTTGCCTTTGCTATGAATCTGGCATTCCAACTTCGTCCCATTCAGCAGCATTTGTGTGCAAAGGAAGGCGTATTCGGAGTTCTTGATCGTGAAACCCAAAGCCTTGCGAAGGTTGAATATCTGCGCAAGCGCAGGAGCCCGGAAGCGGGGAGAGGCCTTGAATTCCTCCACCACCTTTTCAAACTCCTCAAAGGACATAATCACTGGAACCAGTTCAACCGGATCCTCCGTGTCACACAGTTTTCTGAGAAACTCCCGGTTTTCTTCGCTTACTCGGCGAGCCTCCAGTTCCGTGTCCAATTCCAACTGCGCCTGATCGTCAACGATCTGGTCCAGTTCCTCCTGCTCCTGCTTGGCCCGGATGTAGCGCAACAAAAAGAATCCCCCCACCCCTGCGGCAATCGCGAAAGCCAGCAAGAAATAAAACGAGGTCGGGATCACCGAAGGTCCCTCGTAACTCGCTTGTAGGTCTCCGAGCGCGAAATTGCTCTCCTTCGGACCCCGATCGATTCCGCAGAGCATCAGCCACGCCAACGGCAACAAAGTGAGCCGGAATCTCAATTTCAGTGAATTGGACATTGTGACCTCCATAGAAAAAAAGTACTCACGAACGTATGTTCCTGTCTAATGCTGAGCATAGAAAAAAAACTGACGGAAGGCAAGGTAAGTTAGTCCAAGGAGTCGTAGCTGCCTAAAATTTGGAACTGAAACTGTGAGGACGACAATGCATCCAGACAAGACTGCGTTTCACTGGAGTTGTAGAAATCAACGTAGAACACATATATCCACGGAACCTTCTTGGAAGGACGTGATTCCAAGCGGCAGAGGTTGATGTGGAAACGGTTGAAGACGCTAAGCAGGTCGTAGAGCAAGCCCGCACGATCCTCAGAACTCTCGATGAACACCGAGGTCTTGGTACAGCCGAAATCGAAGGCAAATTCCGGCTGACTGGAGCCAACCACCAAAAAACGTGTAGTGTTGTTCGGGTAATCCTGAATGTCGGACTGCTTGAGATAGTCCGGATTCTGTTCCGCAAAGCTCAGAGGCACGATCGCCGCACCCGAAAATCCGGGTTGGTCCACTTCTTTCAGAAAGCGAACACCCGAATCGATGTTGCTGTCCGTGAAAACTGGCCGTGCTTCCGGTAGGTGATGCGCCTGAAAATCGCTTGTCTGCTCAAACGCCTGAGGATGGGCAAAGAGAGTTTCGGCGTTTTCCAGAACAACGTTTGCCAGCAAACCGTAACGCACTGACACATTGCTCTCGCCCAAAATACGCAGACTCCAGCGAACCAGTGCATCCTGCACGGGAACCACGGTTCCTGCCACCGAGTTCTCAATCGGAACCACGGCAACAGTGTCCTGGCGCTCCGACGCCTCAAGCAGGGCTTCAGCAAAAGTCCGGACATAGTGGCAAGAAACAGAAGGCAGAAGAACCCGTTGGGCCGCGAGGTCACTGAAAGTACCTTGCGGCCCAAGCGTGATGATCCGGGAGCAGCCCTGCGGCAGCATCATCCGGGAAGGTGAGACAGACTAGAGATTAGCGAGAGTCTTTCCTGAGCGAATACACTGGGTGCAGACCCGCATTTTCTTGCGGTTGCCATCAGGCGTCCGGACCCGGACGTTTTGCAGGTTGGGGAGCCAGCGTCGACGAGTCTTGTTGTTCGCGTGACTGACGTTGTTCCCGTACCCAGGATGCTTATCGCAGATTTGACATTTAAAAGACATGATGAAAACTCTATGTTGGTAGCAAAACAAGTAATCTTACAAAGAACAGACAGAAAATGCAACCTTAGGATGCATGATCTGCCTTCGGCTCCGGAAGCGTGAGTTGTGTAGAGGATTCTGCGGCCACCTCTGTCACCTGCCGAACTTTCTGCACCGGTTTTGCGGAAACCCGGTTCCCCCGCGCCTGAATCCCCTTGATAGCCAAGGTGTCAAACATCAGCAGTTCCCGAGATTTCCGGAGTCGCGGGGTCGGTACATAGTGTGCCTCCAGCATCACACCCGGCCCCTGACTCAGGTGGATAATCTTGGCGCCCTTTGCCCGTTTGAAAAGACGGTATTCACGATCCAGAATGAATTGCTGAACCTGAAACCGCTTGGCGTAACAGATTTGGCTGTCACCGCTGGAGTACACCAGATTGAACACCACGCGACCATCTACTTTCTCAATTGTCAAAACATCCTTGTCCACGAACAGTTTCTCCGGAACCCTCACCACGCGGTAGCGACCATCCTTGTGGACAATGAGAAGCCGATCCAGCACCGAACAGGTGAACGTCTGCTTGCCCTTCACCTCTGCTCCCAAGAACCCGGACTTTCGATCCCAGCCCACGCTGAAGGATTCGGCCACTTCCTCCTTCCGAATGGCATCAAAACCCTCCAAGGAGGTCTGTCGTGGATACATAGCCCCGTAAGTTTCCTTTAATCCCTGCAAGTATTGAATGGTGTAGTCCTTGAGCGTCCGAAGGTTATGCTTCAGTTTACGAATCCGCTTTTGCAGCTTGTCCAGTTCCTTCTGGCTACGCTCCCAGTCATAGCGGGAAAGCCGTTTGATTTGCAAGGAAAGCAATGCTTCAACGTCCTCATCTGTGATCAACCGATCCAGTTCCGACTGCAACGAAAACAACCCCTTCGCCACCGTTGATTGCACCTCCTCATAGTTTTCGCACTCCTCGATCTGCTGGTAAATACGCTTCTCAATGAAATACATTTCTAGGCGCTTGCGGTGCCACTGCAACCGAGCTTGCTCCAAAGCAAGTTCCAACTCTCGGCGCAGCACCGTCTGCAACCAATCTGTGCAGTGCTTGAGCACGTCGGTGACGCTTGTTAGCTCGGGCTGGTTCTTGTGGATCACCAACAGGTTCACAGAGATAGACACCTCGCACTGAGTGAACGCATAAAGCCGCTTCAGCACTTCTCCTGCACTCACCCCACGAGCGGCCCGCAGTTCGATGTTCACCGTGTCGGTGGTGAAATCATTGATGGAGGTCAGCTTCAGCTTTCCCTTGTTGGTCGCATCCTGAATAGATTGAATGAGCGATTCGGTAGTGACGCCGTAGGGCAGATCCCGGACCACCAGAGTTTTGTCGTCCACCTGCTCAATTTGGGAGCGCACCCGAACTTTGCCGTTGCCGTCCTCGTAGAGTGCGGCATCCATGAGTCCGCCTGTGGGGAAATCCGGGAAGAGTTGACGATCCTCGCCTTGGAGCAGCGCGATTTGAGCGTCCAGCACCTCGTTGAAGTTGTGCGGCAGAATGCGGGTGGACATGCCCACGGCGATGCCCTCGGCTCCCAGCAGCAGCACCGCGGGAATCTTGCAGGGCAGCGCGACAGGTTCCTGAGAGCGCCCGTCGTAGTTTTCAACAAACGCCGTGATTTCCGGATTGAACAGCACCTCCTTCGCCAGCGGAGTCAGGCGAGCTTCAATGTAACGCGAGGCAGAGGCGGGATCGCCGGTGAAGAAGTTGCCGAAATTTCCCTGCTTCTCAATGAAGTACTCCTTGTTGGCGATCACTACCAGTGCCGAGCCGATGGAGGCATCTCCATGTGGGTGCAACTTCATGGTCTCGCCAACAATGTTGGCCACCTTGCTGAACTTGCCGTCGTCCATTTTCCACATCGTGTGGAGAATGCGGCGCTGCACCGGTTTGAGCCCATCGTCAATGTCCGGAATCGCACGGTCCCTGATGACATAGGACGCATATTCCAGAAAGTTCTGGTCCATCAAGGACTTGAGGTACCGCATGGCTACAACACAACCTTACGCACAGAGGTGATGCCAGGGCAGGTGCGGAGGTCTTCCAAGACCCGCCTCGAAACGCCGTCATCCACCCGGATCATGGCCATCGCCTCCCCGCCACGGCTCGTCCGGGACAATTCAAATTGGTCGATATTGACCTGATTGTCGCCAAGGCAGGTGCCGATGATCCCAATCATTCCGGGGCGATCTTCATTGGTTGTCACCAAAATTGTTCCCTCTGGTTCAATCTCACAAACAAAATCGTTCAGCAGGGTGATCCGGGGGTGAAGTCCGCTGAAGACCACCCCACCAATCTAGAACTCTCCCGCCTTTCCAGCCAGTTGAAACTTGACCGCACTTTCATAATCCGTGAATCCGGGATCCTGCACCTCTTCCACATGCAACCCGGAACTCTCGGCGACTTGGTCCGCGTTAACGTAGCTCACATACTCGTGCGTGTTGCCCAGCAATCCTCGCAAAAAGCAAAGCCGCAGCAACGAGGGGTCGTATTTCGCCAATCCTCCCCGGTAGTGGATTTTCAGCCGATCCGGAGCAAACCCGATGTACTGCGAGGCAAACAACCCCAAAAGCTCCGCAAGGGTGGTGTAGGATTTCACCACCGGACTGTCCAGCACTTGCACGGCGGGCATGTTCACGGGAAAATCCACCACCTCCCCACGCAACGCCTTGGGAACCTGAACGGCAATAGTTTCCGCAATGCAAATCTGCGCCTCAACCGTTGATGCCCCAATGTGCGGTGTCATCACCACCTGCGGCAAATCCCGGAAAGGATTGTCCTGTCTCGTGTAATCGGCGTTTCCGAACGGGTCAGAATGCAGTGGAAGGGTTCGATGATCTTGAGGATTTCGCCGGAGGGCAAATCCGGAGCGTAGTGGACTTCGACATCGGACTCTTGTTGCAAGCGCTCAAGCCCAACCGGATGGATCGTCCCGGTGATCAGAACCTTATGCATGAAAATGATGGAGGTCAGCGAGTAAAGCTTTCACTATCCCATATTTACCGGAAATCCGTAAGTGCGGAGTTGCCGGAGGCGAGACTTACACCTTGCGGCGATCTTCCGGAAAGAACTCGAAGTCGGTGAATTCGGGGAGCTTGCTGGAAAGACCAGGGGAAGAAATCGAGGGTGCAGATTTTCGAGAGACCGCTGTAGGAGACATGAACAGCCTAGAGAGATCCTTGGGGTTGGCTGAATCTGGAAACTCTGCCCCCGAAGGAATGATAGCCGCCTCGGAAGAAAATTCAGGGGGAGGGTCGTCAGGGGGAGGTTCTTGCAAATCAGCACGAGGGGTTCTTGGCGGCGGCGGAAGCGGTTTGGCCTGAAACAGGTTCCGGCTCAGTTCACGGACAAAATCCAGTAACTCTCGTCGCTCCTCTTGGTCGGCAGACCGTTGCTGGGCAAGTTGCTCGTTCAGAGCGATCAGGCGTTCGTTCAGGGCCTGTAACCATTTGACCTGACTGGCTAAATCCATCGCGTTTTTCCTGAGTAACGTGTCCAACCCGCACTCCGGTGTCACCTCAAGAAATGCAGGTGCAACGCCAAGAAATGCGGGTCAATGGGCGTTTGATTGTTGACAATATCTATTCAATTAGATATAACCGCCCAGTGTCACTGGACAAATCATCTTACACTCAGCCTTGGAGAGTGAGTCAGAGGAATGTCCTAGAACCCCTTGCGGATCATCACCTCCTCCGGATTGAGCAGGTGAAAACAGCGGGTGCGAATTGTCAGACGACGGGTAGGCATGGATTTTTCAGTCTTCATAATTCTCCTAGGAAACTCTCCGAATGCGGAGAGGAGTGCAAAAAAAACCACCACTCTCCATCGAGTGGCAGGATACTCATCCCTTGTATCGGCATTTCAACGAATATCTTGAGCAAGAAAATCAGCTAAGGCCAAAAGGATATGCCAAGAGGAGGGTACCGAGAAGGAGCCGGTCGGAAAAAGGAATACAACGAGCCGGTCAAAAAGATACTGCTGGGGCTTCCGGAGTCCGTACTAAGACAACTGGACGAATACGCCACCAATCACGACTTGTCTCGCCCCAAGGCGGTTGCCCAACTCTTGGGCCAAGCTGAGATTGCTTCGCCTCCGGAACCGCAACAGGCCGACACCTCTAACATGCTTAGCGAACTCAAGAACCTGAAGCAGCAGTTAATCCGCAAACCCGGAAGCTGAGCCATAGTCAAGAAGAACCTTCACTTGGTGTAGCGGTATCCATTTCGTGCAACTGCTTGCGGGCAGCAAGAAAGCGACGATGGGAACGCTTTCTTTCCCAGATTCCCAAGGCCACCATCGCCCCAATCATCATGAAAATCAGCAGCAACCCCACTTTTTCTCTCCCATTTGGTAAAGCACTGGATTCAGTTCAGGATCGTTGTACATCTTGAACTGACGATACACTTTCAGGTGCTTCTGCCCAGATTTTAAATCTGTCAGGAGCTTTTCCAGACACTGGCCAAGATCCTCACGCTGTTCCCAGAGCAAGTCCAGTTTCTGCCGACACGCTTGGCGGTGGGTGATCTTGGCGTCCCACCGTGTCACCTCGCTTCCCATGTGATAAATTTTCAGGGCATTGATGGAGAGCCGATCCGCGATGCTTCCGGGAGTTTCACTGTTCATCTCTTCCGGCGTCGCTTCACCTTGGTTCTGCTTCTGAAGCCATCCCGTCAGCGCATCATCAACCTGCTCAATCAAATCGTTTCTCCACTGATTTAACCGATCAATCTCCCGCTTGACCTGAGCAATCACAGCATCAGCCGCCTCGGCATCCCGAGCCAAATCCTCTTCGTGCCACAGCAGGAAATTAGCAAAGTGCTGCTGGCTCAAAATTTCTTCAAAATCTTGGCTCCAAGCTCTGGGAGCTTTCCGGTGCCACTGCTTCACCTGCTCAAGCTGAAGCTCCAGCAGAGCCTTTGTTTCCAGCATCACTCTCGTTTCCTGAAAAAATCTTCAACTGACGTAAAATTTCCGACTTCACCGCAGCGACCGACACGCCGTGAAGACACTCAAGGCCACAATCCGGAAATCGGCACTGCGACTTGCATCCGGGGTCATGCTCAAGCGCCAAGTGCTTGCCGGAATCCGGAGGAGTCCAACTCACGACCCGAGGTCTGCCGAACACCGCAACTGTCGGAGTGTTGACTGCAATCGCAAAATGCCGAGGGCCGTTGTCGTTGCCAACGTGCAACCACGCCTTCTCCAGCAATGCACTCGTCTGGCCAAGCATCGGCACCTCATAATCCGGAAGTGCCGGATTCCTCATCTTGGAACGCACGGCTTCTACGAAATGTTGTTCTCCCGGTCCCCATAAAAACAGGATTTTGGCCCGAAAGTCCTCCACCAACCAGTCGGCCACCTGCGCAAAATATCCGCTGGGCCAAACCTTGTAGGGTTGCCGAGAGACTGGGGAAATCGAAACCAGCAGATCATCTGGCATCACTCCCATTCCCTCAAGCAACTTTTGGGCGTAGTCACGCTCCTGATCACTGATCGGAAAATCAAGCGCAAGCGTCCCGCCGCTGACACCAAGGGGTTCGATGAGACGCAGCTTGTCCGCCGCCGAGTAGGAGGGCCGATCAGAGGGCCGGACCTTGTGGTGATACGCCAAGTGGCGCCCACGGTGATTGAAACCGATCCGAGTCTTAGCACCGCTCATCCAGCACAAAAACGCACTGCGAGGGTTTCCGTGAAAGTCAATCGCCGCATCATATTGACCTCTCCGGAGTTTTTGGATGAAGCCCCAGCCTTCACCAACTCCCCACCGTTTGTCAAACAGGAGCAATTCGTCGAGATAGGGATTGAGTCGCAGCACCTGATCGCTCGGGGATTCCGTGACAAAGCTCAGGTACGAATCTGGATTGTTTTGCTTGAGGGCACGGATGGCTGGTGTCGTCATCAGCACATCCCCAATCTGCCGGAGTTGGATAAGCAGGATTTTCATTTACTCTTGCTTCCTGCTCTCCCGCTGCTTTCTTGAACCCCCCGAAGGCGTTCCTTGGGCGCCGAGACCTCCAGAATCCGGGCACAAATCTGATCATCGGACAAGACCACTTCGGCTTTCGCGACCATACGGTTGTTCACCCACACCTCCAGCGGTGTCCGATTCTCGGCATCCAGCTCAATGATCGACCCCTGCCCCAGCTTGAGAATTTCCTCAATCTCCATGTCGCATTTGCCCAACACTAAGCGCACAGAGAGGGGCATATCCATGAGTCGATCTAGTTTGATTCCCTGTGCCACTTTCGCTCCAAGTTCGTTAACAAAGAAAAAACTCGCAATTTTTTGGGTACTCGCTATACTTTCAGAACTATCTTTAACCCTATCGGAGACGAACAATGTCCCCTAGAGCAGCGACTGCAGCCCGTAGAAAAAACAAAAAGCATCCTAACAAGCGCAACCTCAAGAAGCGCCTGAAGCAGATTCAGGAAAACATCCGGATTATCCAGAAGCTTACTGAGGAGGATGCCTGACCTCGAGGAATCCCAACTCCCCTTGGAACACAACTCCGCCCTCCAAAGCGGGGTGGTGTTTTCCGAACTTCGGGACTCCCAACCCGATCCCCAGCGACTCATCCCCCTCCTTTTTTCCCTGTGGAAATCTGAGCGGCTTGAAGTGTTACGGAGTTGGGGGGGGCTGCTGGAACCTCCCATCATCTCGGAATACTCCGAGAGCAACTGCCTACTTCCGGACGACCTACTCCGGATTGCGGCAAAACCCGTACAGACAACTCTAAGGATTGCGACTTGGAACGTCAACTCCATCCGTTCTCGGCTTCCCAACCTCCTCCAATGGTTTGCAGCCCACCAGCCTGACGTCGTTGGTCTTCAGGAAACCAAGACTGAGGATCCATTCTTTCCTCGCGAGGCGTTCGAAAATCTCGGGTACACTCTCGCAACCTTCGGTCAAAAAACCTACAATGGCGTTGCCCTGCTCTCCCGTTTTCCACTCATGGAAGTACAAAAAGGCTTCAAAAACGGGTATGATCCAGAAAATGCTCGGCTGATCTCGGCGGAAGTTCAAGGACTCCGCATCATCAACGCCTACGTTCCCCAAGGGCAAACGGTCGAATCAGACAAGTTCCGCTACAAGCTGGAATTCCTAGAGCAGTTCCGGAAGGAGTTGGTGGAGTTCCCTGATCACCAGCCACTTTTAGTGATGGGCGATTTCAACATCGCTCCGGAGACGAGGGACTTGGCTGCACCGGAGGTCATGGCGGGCAAGGTCAGCTTCCATCCGGATGAACACGCATGGCTTCGTCAGGTTCAGCAACTTGGCTTCACGGACCTTTTCCGCGAGTACGAATCCGGAGCCGGGCACTACTCTTGGTGGGATTACCGAACCCGTGGGTTTGAACGAGACGAGGGTATGCGCATTGACTACATCCTCGCCAATTCCACAGCTCAGCAAACCTGCAAGTCGTGCTGGATTGACATGAACCCCCGTGCGGCTTTGAAGCCTTCTGATCATGCTCCTGTAATCTGCGAGTTGGAATGGACCTGCTATTGATGAAATACTTCCTCTGCCAAAGACTGAAGATCGCTTTGATTGGTTGCCTGCTTCTTGCATTTTCCTCAACCGGACTTGAGGCCGCTGAACGAAAGGCTCCCGACGCAATAGCAATTGTCGTGGATCTTCCCTTGCGTGTGTTTGGTATCGGAGCCACCGTTATTGGGTCAGGGGTTTTCTTGGTGGTCCTTCCCTTTGCTCTGACCTCGGGAAGCACAGGGGCAACTTGGGACGCACTGGTCGTCAGTCCGTTCCGCTTTACGTTTGTACGCCCCATGGGGGTCATTGATGGCTGGAAAGAAATAGAATCCAATGAAGATGAAGACTAGGAAGATTCAGCAAATCAGTGCAGTCCTTGTTGCAGGGCTGCTACTCGGAAACTTGAACTCGGCAAAGGCGGATACCATTTCTGTAAGCGTGGGCATCCCGCTTTCACACCAGTTTTCTGGAAAATACACCTCTTCCGGAACAGAATCCAGCATCACGGCAGGTAGCACCTCTGGAGTCTTTCTCGGACTCACCCTCCCGTTCCTCGTCGGTTTTGGAGTTGAGTCCTACGAAACCAAGCTCAAGACAATTGGCAGCACGGACCGCAGCAGTACAACGGTTTCCACAACCATGGCCGATATCCTCTTCAACCTGCCCATTCCCATTGTTAACATAACACTCGGACTGGGTACCGGGCAGACAAAGATTTCCTCAACTTCCAGTGAGTTGGGCACCGACTGGAAGGCTGGCAACCCCACTCAGTTTCTAGCAAGCATTGGCTACAACATTTTGCCCTTGATCGATGTTCACCTGAGCTACCGAAAGGTCTCCTCCCACACCGTTGTACGAGAGAGCAGTAGTTCCACCAAAGCAAATCTGGGTGGGTCGGTTACAGGAATCGGTGTCAAGATCGGATTCTAGAAAATCCTCATGGCCGGACTCAACCGCACCGCATCATTAACCACTGCTGTCCTCGTTCTCACCGCTGTGGCTTGGAGTGGGTCGGTCAATGCCCAATTTATCGGGATGAGCGCAGATGTCGCAATCGCCTACTCGGCGACCAATGTCACTGCAAAAAGCTTGAGTGGAGGATCCATTGGCATCACCCATCCGATTCCCTTGATTCCCAACATTGGCGGGAGCGCCCTTGCTTTCACAGATACAGAAACTAGCAGCGTCACCTCGCCCTCTTCTTCCAAGCTGAATCTGGTAACCAAGGTCAAACTCCAAACGATCAACTTCTTCTACCACATTCCCTTTCCTGTGGTCACCATGGCAGTTGGTGTAGGATTTGGCACGATCAAGACCTCCGCAAATGCAGACTTAGATTCCAGTACAGAAGACCTCAGCGACAAAGGCAATGTCACTGAAGGGTTCATCCACATTGGTCTGCCCTTCTACCACATGCTGGAGTTTCACTTGGGATACCACGTCCTTAGCACCCCCAAGCTTGATCGACTGAAAGGCAGCAGTAGAGACTACAGTTCTCATACCGCCAGCAACGTTGAACAGAAAAAATCCTACTCAGGAGGCATGACCACGGTTGGCTTACAAATCGCGTTCTGAACTTCCCTCTCCTTTTCCTTCTAGCGTCCACTTTTTCGCGTCCAGTATCCCTGAGCCTCCTTTGGCATTGCCCGAAGAGGAAGCCACAACTTCTGCCATCAGTTCCCCGCTCCGGCTCAAGGAGTTTCGGCGCGGACGGCATTGCGCTCGACTCGCACTTCAGCAAATGCAGATCGACTCACCGATTCCTAGAAATCCGGACACTCGAGAACCCCTCTGGCCAGATGGTGTCGTTGGAAGCATCACCCACTCAGGAAAATGGGCAGCAGCAGCAGCAGCGTCAGTTTCTGAAATCGCAGCAATTGGGATCGATGTGGAACAGATCGAACGATCCGTCAACCCCGGAATTGCCCGGCTCGTCTGCACCGAGGATGAGATAACTTGGCTGAAGAGCCTTGACTCCGCTCAAGCTGATTTGGGATTGAAGGCTATCTTTTCTGCCAAGGAATCAATCTACAAATGCCTGTTTCCCCGCTGTCGAGTTCCTCTGACATTTCAGGATGCAACCATCATTCTGCTACCGGATTGGAATGGATTTCAATTTCAGTTGCACTGTCTTTGCCCTCCCCTCATCACTGAGCAAGAGGTTTGGTTGGATGGCGTACTCAGTCTCAGTCGCCAAGCCATTCTTTCCGGAGTTTTCATAAAATATATGAAATCAACAAGATAGATACGTTATCAACCCTTCCTTCAAAACTCTTCCAACATTTATCAACAGAACCAAAAAAATCCTGTAGTTTCGTCCAGTTCTTGCTACATTGGATAATGGTTTGGTAAACTCTATCGACTTCTTCCAGACCTTTGATCAAGCTAAAATATTTATTAAATTCAGTACATTGTAGAGTTATCAACAAATCAACTGCCCTCTAACTACTATTTAAAGAGAATTATGGATATCTTAATTAAGACTTCAGTATTACGAGACGCTCTTCAGAATGTGATTGCCGTAATCGACAAGAGTTTGGCGAAACCAATTCTATCCAATTTTCTAATCAAAACCATGGAGGCCGAAGGAGATGAGACCCAAGCGGAATTCACGGCAACAGATTATGAGTTGTCCTTGATCGAAAGACATTCCGTTGAGGTTCGTGAGGAAGGGAGCATCTGCGTCAATGCGAGAAAGATGTATGACATCGTTCGGGAATTTTCCGGAGAGATGGTTCACATTCAATCGACAGAGCAACTCTGGGTGAACGCCACCTGCGGGAGTTCGGAACTCCGGCTTCCAACTGTGGAGGTCGGCTTGTATCCTCAGACGGAGATTGAGGACCTTCCGGAAAAACTCTCAATTCCGGTCGAGGATCTGAAGCGCGGAATCGACATGACGCTTTTCGCGGCGCAGACGAACGAGTCCCGCAGAAACCTGATGGGGGTGAACTTGACCACTCCGGAGACGGGAAAGGTGCGTTGGTTGGCAACGGACGGGCATCGGCTTGCACAAGTGCTTTCCGAAACGGAGAGTACAAGCTTTTCCCAAGTGCAGGAGGTGATTATTCCCCGGAAAGCACTGAGCGAGGTGAGGCGCTCGGTTGAGCTGTTTGGGGACACCGTTCAGGTCAGTTTCAATGATCGCGTGATGCAGTTTATGGGCAATGACCTCGCCTACAAGACACGGCTGATCGAGGGAAAGTTTCCGAACTGCGATCCGATCATTCCCAAGGACAACACTTTGGTGGCCACAGTGGACCGGGAGCGTTTAGTCAGTTCGCTCAAGATTGTTTCCTCCATCAGCACGGAAAAGCTCCGTCCTGTGAAACTGACGCTGAGTTCCGGGAAACTCCGGGTGGAAAGTGAAAAGGCCGAGTATGGTGAGGTTAGTGATGAACTGGATGCAGAGTATTCCGGAGAGGATTTCCAGATCGGCTTCAACTCCCGTTATCTGCTGGATACCCTCGGAGTGATGTCCACCGCTCAGGTTCGTATGGAGTTCAAGAACCCCATGAGTCCCAGTGTCGTCCGAGAGGAAGCCGATGGTTCCTTCCTGTCGGTGATTATGCCTTTGCGGATTGAATGGTAGTTCGCGGGCTGAACCTGACCGGATTTCGAAACTACAAGACACTTTCCGCCAAGTTCTCGCCCTCCTGCAATTGGATCATCGGGAGCAACGGCCAAGGAAAAACCAATCTGGTTGAGGCGATCCACTATCTCTGTAACCTCGAATCCTTCCGGACACGCAAAACCACCATCCTGCTCAACACCGGTAGTTGTGCAACCCGTCTTGTAGGCGAAGTTGAACGGAACTCCGTCCTTCACAAAATCGACATCACGGTTAACGAGAAAGGTCGACGCGTCCTCTTGGACCACAAGGTACTCCAACGGACTTCCGAATATATGTTGTCCTTTGCCTCGCTCGCCTTCGCTCCAGAAGGTGTAAGCTTGTTCCGGAATCAACCTCAGGAACGCCGCCGTTTTTTTAACCGAACCCTTTCATTGCTGGATTCAACCCATCTTGCCGATTTGCAGAGCTACAAGGAGGTGCTGGGTCAGAAAAATATTCTACTAAAAAAACAGCAGCTTGAAGCGGAAATAAAACCGTGGAACGAACTGCTCGCTCGTTATGGAGTCAGCATCACAAAAAAACGTCAGAAATTTGTTGCACAAGTCAACGAAACACTCTCCTCGGTTTTTCAGGAATTGACAGGGCGAGAGGAGGATCTTGAATTGCAGTACGAACCTGCTCTCCGCAGCTGGGATAAAGGAGAGGATTCGGTTCTTCATGAAATTGAGAGTTCCCTTGGGAGGGAACGACAATACGGCCATGCGCTGGTTGGTCCTCACCGGGATGACTACCGGATGCAACTTGGTGAGAGAAGAGATCGGGAGTTCTTTTCTCAAGGAGAGTATCGCATCACATATTTGTCTTTAAAATTGTGTATAAATTCGGTATTAATAAAGAAGACGGGGAACCATCCGGTCATCATTTTGGATGACTTGTTTTCAGAGTTGGATCAAAGGGTAGTCAACCATACAATTTCAACGCTTGAAAAAATGGAGAACCAAGTCTTTATTACTTCGACAACCCTTCCTCAAGGAAGAGCGGTTCATGGGGAGAAAATCCAGATTTTTCAAGGACGGATTGTGGAGTGATACGGATTTAAAGATTGCATTGCATTTTTTAGACTAAGAAAAGGAGTTTCAATGGCAGAGGTAGTGGCAGCAACGAACTACAATGAATCAAACATCACCGTCCTGAAGGGGCTTGAGGCCGTCCGGCTCCGTCCAGGCATGTACATCGGTGGGAAGGATGCAGCGGCCCTGCACCACTTGGTCTTTGAGATTGTGGACAACAGTGTGGACGAGGCACTGGTGGGCTACTGCACTGAGATTAGCGTGGACCTGAATCACGACAACAGTGTGACGGTCCACGACAACGGACGTGGCATTCCGGTGGGACTCCATGAGGGCGAAGGGGTTTCGGCTCTGGAAGTGATCATGACGCACCTCCACGCTGGAGGAAAGTTCGACAACAGCAACTACAAGGTTTCCGGAGGGTTGAACGGCGTTGGAGCCTCGGTGGTCAACGCGCTCTCCAACCACCTGATCGTTGAGGTTGACCGTGAAGGGTTCTTGTGGCGTCAGGAATATCGGAAAGGGAAAGTGGTTTCCCCTCTCAATCAGATCCGGAGTAGTCAAGCTACTGGGACGCGGACACGCTTTTGGCCCGACGACACGATTTTCGACGAGGTTGAGTTCACCTATGAATTGCTGGCCCAGCGCTTGCGGGAGTTGGCCTTCCTGAACCGAGGAGTCCTGATCAAAATTCACGATCACCGCACGGACCGGCGACAGGAGTTTCACTATGAGGGAGGCATCGTTTCCTTTGTCGAACATCTGGGCCAGAATAAGACGGCGCTTCACGACCCGCCGGTCTCCATTGCCGGGGGGATGGAGGGCTTGGAAGTCGAGGTCGCGTTCCAGTACAACGATTCCTACTCGGACCAGATCTTCGCATTTGTCAACAACATCAATACTATTGAGGGAGGAACCCACTTGACGGGGTTCCGGACGGCCCTCACTCGAACTCTGAACAACTACTTGGTTACAAACGGAAACGGAAGTGCCTCCAAGGAAAACCTGAGTGGCGAGGATGTCCGGGAGGGGTTGATTGCCGTCATCAGCGTTCGCATCGTCAATCCGCAGTTTGAGTCGCAGAAAAAAATCAAGCTCACCAACACGGAAGTACGCGGCAAAGTGGAGTCGATGGTTTCAGATCGTTTGTCGGCATTCTTGGAAGAGAACCCTGCTGTGGCAAAACGAATTATTGCCAAGGCTGTTGACGCACAACATGCCCGGTTGGCTGCTCGCAAAGCTCGGGACCTGACTCGCCGGAAGAACGCGCTGGAAATCAGTGCTTTACCAGGAAAACTGGCGGACTGCCAAGAGTCTGATCCTGCCCTCAGCGAACTGTTCTTGGTCGAGGGAGACTCTGCAGGAGGATCGGCTAAGCAAGGACGTGAGCGTCGTAATCAGGCGATTTTGCCTTTGCGTGGTAAAGTCCTGAATGTCGAGAAAGCACGGGACGACAAGATGCTCAACAACAATGAGATCAGGACGATCATCACCGCACTGGGCGCAGGATTCGGCAGGGAAAATTTCGATATCGAAAAACTCCGCTACCACAAGATCATTGTTATGGCAGATGCAGATGTTGATGGTAGCCACATCCTCACACTCATCCTGACGTTCTTTTACCGCCAAATGTCCTCGATCATCGAGCGCGGGCATCTCTATATTGCCCAGCCACCGCTCTACAAGGCGAAGCGCGGCAAGGAGGAATTCTATGTTCGGGATGAGCGTTCGTTAAACGAGCGGTTACTTGGCTTTGCTCAAACCAAGGTCCAACTCATTGCGGCTGATGGGCGAGTGTACTCCGGAACCGGGTTGCAGGAAATGAACGATATTCTGCGGCAGTACACGGAACTGCGGAATCGGATGGGACTCAACCCAGAATTGGACCAACTCCTTGGCATGATGTTGGGCAGTGGGATTGAACTGGAGGAAACCAATGGAGTGGAAGGGATTCTCAGGAAGTTGGAGGGCTTGCGGCCACAGCACCCGGAGTTGTTGATCGAGGTTGATGCCGAGCAATCAGGTGGGGTGTTGCGGATCGTGTCCGGGGAGTTGGTGTTGGAACTCACCTTAGGATTGTTGCGCAATCTGCATGTCGCTGATTACGAAAGGCTTCGGGAGCTTTACGGGTTTCTTGATGAGCGGTTGGGGCAAGCGCCCGTGCAGGTCGAGGAGCTGCAATCGGGCAGGCGCACCGAGTTTCAGGAATGGCGGCAGATCAAGAGCTTTCTACTGGAGTTTGGCAAGAAGGGTCTCTACATCCAGCGCTACAAAGGGCTGGGAGAGATGAACCCCGATCAGCTTTGGGAGACCACCCTTGATCCGGAGCATCGCACGCTCAAACAGGTGCAAATTGAGGATTTGGTGGAAACGGACGGAATGTTCACCGTTCTGATGGGGGACCAAGTGGAACCACGGCGGCAGTTCATTGAGGAGAACGCGCTGCGGGTCAAGAATCTGGACGTTTGATGTCTGAAAACTTGCCTGTTCTCGCCATCGTTGGACGCCCCAACGTTGGAAAATCCACGCTGTTCAACCGCTTGGTGGGCCGACGCCGGGCGATTGTGGATGACATTCCCGGAGTGACGCGGGACCGGAACTACGGGACAGCGAGCTACAACAATTACGAGTTTCTGGCCATTGACACTGGGGGGTTTGAGCCGGAATCCAAGGAAAATCTCCTTCCACAAATGCGTCAACAGGCGCAACTGGCGGTGGAAGAAGCTGATGCCGTGCTGTTCATGGTGGACACGCAGGAAGGGTGGATTTCCTCAGATGAGGAAGTTTACCGGATTCTTTCAAGGTCAAGCAAGCCGTTGTATGTGGTTGCCAGCAAGGCCGACAACCAACGGCTTTCGGATCAGTCCTCGGAGTTCTACCAGCTTGGCGTCGAGGAGGTTTATCCCGTTTCCGCACAACAGAACAATGGGATCACGGAACTGCTGAATGTCGTTCATCTGCGGGTGAACCTTGATTCGCGCAAGCAGAAGGACGAGTCCAGAGGAATCCGGGTTGCCGTGGTTGGAAAGCCTAACGCCGGAAAGTCCTCATTGGTGAACTCACTGATGCATGCAAACCGGATGATCGTAGATTCGGTAGCGGGCACGACTCGGGACTCTGTGGACAGCATTTGTCGCTACCACGGACAGGATTTTGTGCTGGTGGACACGGCGGGTATCCGGCGCAAGGCCAAGGTCAGCCAGAAGTTGGAGACCTATAGCATTGTTTCGGCGCTGAAGGCGATTGAGCGGTCGGAAGTGGTGCTGCTTGTAGTGGACGCACTGGAAGGCGTGACTGAGCAAGTCATGCGAGTTGCTGGTTATGCAAACGACCGCCAGCGTGCGCTGGTGATCGTGATGAACAAGTGGGATTTGGTTGAGAAGCACAGCGCCACGCTTGAGCAAGTCCGAGAGCGCGTGTACGAGCAGCTTTACTTTATTAACTTTGCGCCCATTATTTTTGTCAGTGCCTTAACCAATCAGCGCACCGGGCAAATTTTTGAGAAGGTATTGGAGGTTTACGAGCAATACAATCGCCGTGTGCAAACCTCTGATTTGAATGCTATTCTTGAAATGGTGGTGTCCCAGCATCCACCCCCTGCGAAAGGCGGACGCCCCACCAAAATCTATTTCGGAAGCCAGGTTCAGGTGGCGCCCCCTACTTTTGTGCTGATGACCAACAATCTGGACAAGACCAACCGCGCTTACGAGCGCTACCTCAGTCGGCAGCTCCGGAGCCATTTCGGCTTTGCCGGAGTTCCCCTCAAGTTGGTTTGGCGCAAACGCGAGTCCAACCGCGTGCCACAGTCCTGAGTCCAGACGGTGTCTCGGTTTTTGTGGACGGGCATCGGCGAGCAGGGCATTCAGGAAACCGGGGCGATCGGAGGACACTCTGCGGTTGCGGTCACCGCCGAATTAAACCGACAGGGCAAGTTCAGGATTTCGCTCCGCAGACTCTCGGATTATGCGGTTCAGCAAAATCTTGGTGAGGAAATACTCCACGCCGTGCTGAGTTTTCTAGGCCGCTTGCTCGGTTCCGGGATTAATCTCCACCTCAGCCTCAACGAGGCGATCCAGCACTTCAAACCATACAATCTCAAATACCACCTCTGTGTGGTTCGTGACCAGCTTCTCAAAGGAGAATCGTTTGGGAATGCGCTGGCGAACACAAAGGTGATTCCGGGCATGGTCACCCGGACTTTGGTGGCGGCAGAATCCTCGGATCGGCTGGCAGAAAGCATCGATGAATTGTGTGAACTGTTGCAGCTCCGCCAAAAATTTTCACGGGATCAGCGACGGTTGTTGCTGTATCCACTGACGGTGTTGGGGGTGTTTGTACTCTTGGCTGTTGGCATGCTGCTGTACGTTATCCCCATGTTTAGTCGCTTGTACGCAGTTGCCGGGGATCAGTTGTTTTGGCCAACGCAAGTGATGGTTGCCCTGAGCGAGTTGTTGCGAGGTAGTCCGGAAGGCTGGTTCGCCGCAGTCCTTCTGCTCGGACTTGGTGGGCTGGGACTCCGGCACTATGGAAAATGGGGAAACCTTTGGGCGCAGGTTCCCGGAGTCCGGGAACTGCGAAGAGAGATTCAGATGATGATGTATGCGCGAACCATGTCGTCCGGCCTGCATTCGGGGATGCCGTTGACCCTGTGCCTGCAACTGATGGAGCCGATGCTGATGGATTTTCGCTCGTCCGAGCTTGCAAGACTGCGGGAGCGGGTCGAACACGGAGAAGGCTTGGGAAAATCATACCAGCAAGTTGCCGGACTGGGGCCAAGATTCTCCAACGCAGTGAGCGCGGGTGAGGCAACCGGGGATTTGGCCGGAGCCTTCACTCATGTTTCGGAGAATTGTCGGATTGAGGTGGAACGCACCTTGGGACGCTTCAACGCCTATTTGGAACCAGCACTGATGCTCCTGATTGCCTCCGGGGTGCTGGTTTTCCTGCTCTCCATCTACCTTCCGTTGTTTCAAGTCGCGGAATATTACTGAGACGGCTTGTGGGGTTGTCCGGTGAACCGTTGGGCCAGCCGGAGCCAGTTCGGACCCTTGTGATGATGAATCGGATATTCGGGAACATATCCGATGCCGAGCTCCAAAAAGCGAATCACCAATTTGGCGGTCATTCCCCAGATGTCGTAATTACCGAAGAGAAAATGGTGAGAAAGTCTGGGATACTCGTAAGAAATTTCCTCGGAGGTGTGATGGGTTGGGTTGAGGAAAAACGAAAGCGGTACCTCAAAAACCGCGTTGATCTCATCCGAGTTGGGACAAGAAATAAAATCCGAAGCGATGATCGCAACAAAAGGTGTGACCAGATAGTGGTAGAGCGAAATAATCTGGTCAATCTGGCCAAGGCATTCCACTTGTTCGGGAGCGAGTCCGATTTCCTCTTCGCACTCCCGAAGTACGGTTTCAAGCGCAGAGCGATCTTGGGGATCCTGCTTGCCTCCGGGAAAGGAGACCTGTCCGGAGTGTGAGTTCAGATGGGAGGCTCGTTGGGTGAAGAGTAGGTGCAACTCACCATCGATCTGACGCAACGGAATCAGCACGGAGGCTCGCTTTTTAACCTTGGAGTTGAGGGGAAGGTTGAGATTGCAGAGGCGTGAACGAATCTGCTCCAGCGACCCCGAGTCCGCCAGTGTCATGAGGTGGTGCGCGGGGTTGGGATTTGGCTCCAGAACTTCCGGATTTCGCTAAGAATGCTCTCGGCGGCGCGCTGACAGGTTTTGGCAAACGCCGGAGTGAAGCGCACGTTTTTCTGACGGGCTTTGCCCAACATGTCGCGCTCCAGCATGCTGTCGAGGACATAACACTGGGAGCGGATCGACTCCAAGTCTGCAACAATCGAAACGCAGGCATCCAGCATTTCAACGGATGAAAACGCAGGAAGCTGAAAATGCCCCTGCGCCTCAAGTACAGACCCCAAGGCGTTAATGGCGGCTTGCGTGGATTGCAGGCAGCTCACTTCCGGAGAGTCACGGATGCGGGACTTGGCGATGCGGAGGTCTTCCTGAGATTGTTCCCAAGAAATGCGAGCGCGTCGGAGTGCTCGATCACTGGCAGCGGCTTTTTGCATGGTGGAGCGAGTCAGCGGTCCTGAGCGCCGTGCTGGCGCAGGTACGTTTCGATCTGTTCCCGCTTGGTCACATCCAGCACCACCGCACTGTCAACCTCGACATCAGTGAGCAATTCGCAAACCTCCCGGATGTTGATGAGCGCCCGCACCGGAACTCCCACGCGCTCTTCCAAGCTCAGCAGAGCGTCTTGTCCGGATTGGTTGCGCTCCATGCGGTCCACGGCAACAACGATGCCTGCGAACTCGACCCCACAGGTTTCCCGGACCATGACGACCGCCTCCAGTTTGGTGAGGCCGTCGGTGATCACATCGTCCACCATGACGATCCGATCCTCCGGCGTGGGAGTGCGTCCCACCAGCCGTCCGGCGTCGCCGTGGCTTTTTTTTTCTTTTCGGTTAAAGAAATATCCGATAGTTTGATTAGAGAAGATTTCCAGTGCCTGCGCGGTGGCGATGCAGAGGGGAATGCCCTTGTAGGCCGGGCCGAAAACAGAAGTGCATCCCGGCAGGTGGTCGGCAATGGCGCGGGCATAAAACTCGCCCAATTCCCGAAGAGCGCGTCCCGTGTTGAACCGTGCGGAGTTGAAGAAATACGGAGAGACCCGGCCACTCTTGAGCGTGAACTGACCGAACTGTAGGGCTTGCTCCCGGATGAGAAACTGAGCGAACTCAAACTTGTAAGAATTCATGATGGCACCGAATGATGAGAACCTTGAAATAGTATCAGCATTTGCTGATAACAGCCAACTCAGTCCGGTCACTTTGCAGGACGAGTCGGAAGAACACCGGAAGCAGCGCCTGAAAAATGCGGTTGATGGACTGTTGGCTTCATACGGAAAGTATCCGGAAATCGAGGGGATTGGAACAACTCCTTTGCCGAGCAAAGAGAATATCGTGCGGTTGCTCGAAGGCATCCAAGTGCTGCTGTTTCCCGGTCTGATTCGCCAGGAGCGCTTCGACTCTCTGAACCTTCCCTATGCGATGGGGCAAAGGACCGCCACGGTCTTCGAGCAACTTCAGGAGTACATTGAAGAGGTGTTGTGCTGGGAGTATTCCCAAGGCGGGGAAGACTGCCATCAGCGGGAGGATTTCCGGGATCAAGTGGAGGGGATCGTCTTTGAGTTTCTGGAGTACCTTCCGGAACTGCGCGGAATTCTGGCGGAGGATGTTGATGCAATTTTCGCAGGAGATCCGGCAGCCACGAGCAAGCGCGAGATCGTTTTGGCCTATCCGGGGTTGCAAGCACTGAGCGTTTACCGCATCGCTCACTTTCTACACAATCATGGGGTGCCGCTCATCCCAAGGATCATGACGGAGCATGTGCATTCCCGCTTTGGCATCGACATCCATCCGAACGCCCGGCTGGGCCAAGGCATCATGCTGGATCACGGTACGGCGGTTGTGATTGGAGCGACCACCACCATCGGAGACAATGTGCGGATGTATCAGGGGATCACGCTTGGAGCGCTTAGCCCGAAAAAGCACAAGGGGCATCCGCTGGACAAGCGCCACCCAACCATTGAGGACAACGTCATCATCTACTCTGGAGCGACGATCCTTGGCGGTGACACCGTGATTGGTGCGGGGTCAATCATCGGCGGGAACGTCTGGCTCACTCATAGTGTACCTCCAAACAGCCGGGTTTACCTCAAGGATCCCTCGCTCCAGCAGGAAGTTCGGGAGCGAAAGGCGTTTGCGTAGAAATTGCGTTGACTTGCACGGGCGAGTGCCTAAAGCTTCCAGAGCTTGCTTAATTGACTCAGAACCCTATCGGGAAAAGTAGCGCAAGGAGAGTTCCACGTGAGTGAGATCAAAACGGAAGAACAGACGGAAGAGCAGGTTGTCACCAAGACCCGGAAGAAGCTCAAGTCTCCGGTCCAGTACAAGGTCTTGCTGCACAACGATGATTACACCACTATGGAGTTCGTCGTGTATGTGCTCCAGTCCGTGTTCCATAAAAGTCCTTCAGAGGCGACTCAGATCATGCTCCGGGTTCACGAAAACGGTATCGGCGTCTGCGGGGTGTATTCCTTCGAGATCGCCGAAACCAAGGTGTCCGCTGTGCATGACCTCGCCGAACAGTATGAGTTTCCCCTCAAATCCAGCATGGAAGAAGCCTGAGACCCCCTATGTTCACCCGGGATTTGGAAATGTGCCTGATGGCGGCCCAGAACGAGGCCAAAGAACGTCGGCACGAATACCTTTGCGTGGAGCATATTCTCTACGCCCTCCTGCACCACGACGCCGGAGTCCGCATCATCCAAAGCTGCGGCGGCAACGTGGACCGCATCAAGTCCGATCTTGAAGAGTTCTTCTCCCAGCAGGAAACCATCCAGGAAGAAAACTCATCCCCACAACAGACGCGGGCGGTTCAGCGGGTGTTGCACTTGGCGATCATGCACGTCAACAGCTCGGGCAAATCCTCGGCGGACGTGGGCGACATTCTGGTGGCGATCCACCGGGAATCGCAATCCTACGCCTCATACTTCTTACAGAAGGAGGGCATCACACGCCTCGATTTGCTCAACTTCATCTCCCACGGGATTGCCAAGGTGCCGGTTGAAGAGGAGGAGGAGGGGCTCAACTATGACGGCTCTGACGAGGAGGAAGTCCCCTCTAGTCGGAAAGAGCAAGACCCGCTCAAACTCTACACGGTCAACCTCACAAAACTCGCCGAGGACAAGAAACTCGATCCGCTGATCGGCCGCCAGCACGAACTCGACCGCACGGTCCAGATCCTTTGCCGCCGCCGCAAGAACAACCCGATCTACGTTGGAGATCCAGGAGTTGGGAAGACCGCGATTGCGGAAGGGCTTGCCCTCAAGATTCATCTTGCTGAGGTGCCGGATGTGCTGGAGGGGGTCGAGGTTTTCTCGCTCGACATCGGTGCCCTACTTGCCGGGACAAAGTTTCGAGGGGATTTCGAGCAGCGCATCAAATCTGTGCTGAAGGCACTCCTACAGCATGAGGGTTCGATCCTCTTCATTGACGAAATCCACACGATCATTGGCGCAGGCGCAACGAGCGGCGGTTCGATGGATGTGTCGAACCTCCTCAAGCCGGCGCTGGCACAAGGAGAAATCCGCTGCATCGGTTCCACCACCTATGAGGAGTACAAGAAGATTTTTGAGAAGGATCGGGCACTGTCCCGACGCTTCCAGAAAATTGACATCACTGAGCCGTCCACAGAGGAAACCTTCCAAATTCTGAAGGGGCTCCGGGGTTACTACGAGCAGCACCATCAACTCCGTTACACGACCCCGGCCTTGCGCGCAGCAGCGGACCTTGCTGCCAAGCACATCAACGATCGTTTCCTTCCCGACAAGGCCATTGACGTGATTGACGAAGCCGGTTCGATGGTGCGGTTGCGTCCGGGCGTGAAGCGCAAAACCGTGAACCCACAGGACATCGAGCGCGTGGTTTCCAGCATCGCCCGTATCCCGCTCGAGCGCATGACCAGCACGGACAAGGACAAGCTCCGGGGTTTGGAGAAGGAGTTGAAGATGCAGGTCTTCGGGCAGGATTCCGCGATCGAGATTCTTGCAAAAGCGGTCAAGCGCTCCCGTGCCGGATTGCGTGATCCAGACAAGCCCATCGGTTCTTTCCTTTTCACGGGGCCAACGGGGGTTGGAAAAACTGAACTGGCCAAGCAGCTTGCCCAGGTCATGGGCATCCACTTCGTCCGCTTCGACATGTCCGAGTACATGGAGAAGCACACGGTTTCCCGGTTGATTGGGGCGCCTCCGGGTTATGTCGGCTTCGATCAGGGGGGCTTGCTCACCGACTCGATCCGCAAGAACCCCCACTGCGTCGTGTTGCTGGATGAGATTGAAAAGGCGCATCCGGACATTTTCAATATCCTGCTTCAGGTGATGGACCACGCCACCCTCACGGACAATAACGGACGTGAGGCTGATTTCCGGAACGTGGTGCTCATCATGACCTCAAACATCGGTGCTAAGGAGATGACCTCTTCGGTGATCGGCTTCGGCAGCAGCACCCCCAAGTCGCCGTCAAAGCAGGCGGTCGAGCGCACCTTCAACCCAGAGTTCCGTAACCGACTCGACTCGATCATCACCTTCTCGCAACTCCCGGAGCCGGTGGTGCGGATGGTGGTGGAAAAACTCATTGTGGCATTGGAGGTTCGGCTTCAGGCGCGGAAGGTGATCATTGGCGTCTCGGACGAAGTCAAGAACTGGCTGGCGAAGAAAGGCTATGATCCGCTGTTTGGAGCCCGCCCGATGGCCCGTCTCATCCAGCAGGAAATCGAGACTGTTCTTGCTGACGAGGTGCTCTTTGGCAAGCTCGCCGATGGCGGGGAGGTGACTATTGATCTCAAAGAGGACCAGCTCATTTTCCAGTACTCCTGACTTGCTTCGCTGCTCCGGGGGGGCTTTTTCCCATGCCCTATTTTCGCTACAATAAAAAGCTGGGAAGCGGAGAAAGTGCAACGCTGATTGGTCCGGAAGCTCAGCACGCCAAACAGTCCCGCAGACTGCGACCGGAAGAGCGGATCGAGGTTCAGGATTCCACAGGGGCACGGTTTCAGGCCGTGGTCGTTAGTAGTGTGGAGCGCCGCTCTGTGAGGTTCCGGGTGGAGTCGAAGCTTCCAGTGCCACCGCTGTCTCCCTTGTTTTTGGAACTGCTGGTTGCCCTTCCCAAAGAAAAGGCCCTTGATTTCGTGCTGCAAAAAAGCACCGAGTTGGGAGTCTCTCGCCTCACTTTGTTTCCCGGAAAGTTCTCTCCGAAACACACGGATTCCACGAAGAATCGGCTTCAGCGCTGGCAGCGGATCACTGAGGAGGCGTGCAAGCAGTCCGGACGACAGTTTCCTCCGCAACTGCAATGGCGGGAGCGGCTGGAAGATGCCGTTGAGAAAACCGCAATTCCGACACAGCGCTGGGTGCTGACTCCGGAAGCTCAACGAGGCTTGCTGACCCAAGGTGGGAGCATGATGGTACCAACCCATCAGGTGTTGATTGGTCCGGAAGGCGGGCTGCATCCGGATGAGGTTGCATGGGCACGGAGCCGAAGTTTTTGTGAGGTGGCCTTGGGGCCAAGGGTTCTGCGCACGGAAACGGCGGTGTTGGGCGTTGCGGCCATCCTGCAATTCCTCCACGGAGACTTGAGTTTCGCAGGAATGGCTGGCAACTCTCCGGAAAACAGCTAGCGTAAAATCAGCCACTTATCAACCCGAACCGAGTTTACAGATGCGATGGATGGCTCTCAGTGCAGGATTCCTCCTGCTTTCCACTCCCTTGTTTGCCGCTAAGATTCGCGGCCACTACTCCTTGGTGGGCACCAAGCCTGAATCCCATAGTGTGCAAAAGGTGATCTATGAGGAGATCATCAACTTTGGCTGCCACCATTGCAACAGTTTGCGCAAGGCCTCTGAAGAATTGCGGAAACAATGGGGAGACCGCGTAGAGTTCGTAGATATTCCGATCACCTTCCGAGGACAGGACGATTCACCCCTGCGGCTCTACTATGTTGCCCAATCAGTCGGCAAGGGGGACTTGGTTCGGACGGCCCTGTTTGATGCCCGTTTCGTCCACGGGGTTGAGGTCTTTGATGCGGGCATCTGTAACTATTTGGCTCGCTCGCTTGGCTTGGGGGCTGTGTACTCGCAAGAAAAAAACAAACCGTGGGTCAACGAAGCCATTCAGGCAGGCATCCAGAAATCCAATGCGTATGGCGTGACTGGTACCCCCAGCGTGATCCTGATGGGCAGCCTCAAGATGGACATTGGCCGCTACGGGTCAATGGCTGATTTTACAGATAAAGTGCCGGAAACCTTTGAAGATTTGCTGACAAAGTGATTTCTTCGCTTCGTAGGTCATCTGCTCCTTTTGAGGAGTAACAATGCCTCAAACCACGTACGGATTTCCACAACAGGGAGCAGAGCTTGACCAAGCAAGTTCAAGAATCCGGAAAGGTATCGTGGGGCGACGCCCCCATCCGTGAAAAACTCCAGCACTTGCCTGACGCTCCGGGGGTTTACCAGTTCCGGAGTGTTGTGGGCGACATCCTCTACATTGGCAAGGCCAAGTCTCTTCGCCAGCGGGTTCGCTCTTACTTCCAGCCCTCCGCGAACCACACCCTACGCATCCAGATTATGGTCTCGCTGGTTCATGATGTCACTCTGATCATCACGGACACGGAAGCGGAAGCACTGATTCTGGAGGAGCAGCTCATCAAGAGCCACCGTCCGCGCTACAATGTCCTGCTCAAGGACGACAAGTCCTATCCTTTCTGCAAGCTCACAGTCAACGAGAGGTACCCGCGCCTGTTTCTGGTGCGTGAGAAGCACGATCCCAAAGCCGAGTATTACGGTCCGTATCCTTCAGTCAAGGACGCTCGGCAGGTGCTGCGAGTGGTGAGCCGCTACTTTCCATTGCGGACCAGCAAGATGGTGCTGGACGGCACCAAAGCCTATCGCCCCTGCCTCAATTACCAGTTGCGTCGTTGCATCGCTCCCTGTCGGGGAACCGTTGAGGTCAGCGAATACCAGCAGGTTGTGAACCACGTCCGGATGTTTCTACGGGGACGGGACAAGGAGTTGATGGATGATTTTGAAACCGATATGCAGGAGGCCTCTGAGCGTTTGGAGTTTGAACGAGCGGCGGCCATCCGGGATCAGATTCAATCACTCAAGCGCGTCTTTGAGCGGCAGATGGTTCTTAGCACCAAGGGCGAGGATCAGGATGTGCTGAATCTCTACCGCGAGGGCGAAAGTTCTGTCGTTCAGGTGTTGTTCATTCGTAATGGCCGTTTGCTGGGGAGCGACTTCTTCTACGAATCCGGAAGCAGCGAAGCGTCGGAGGACAACCTGCTTGGACTTGTTCTCAACCGACTTTACACGGGCGAATCCGCGCACATCCCCCGCGAAATCCTGCTGCCGTTTTCATACTCCGATCAGGAGGCACTGGCGGAAGCTCTCAATAAGCGGGCCGAGCGGCGGGTGTACGTTTCCGTCCCAAAAAAAGGTCGCAAGCACGAGTTGGTGACGATGGCGTTCAACAACGCTAAATTCAACCTCACGGAGCAGCGCGGACGCCTTGATCGGGAAAGCAACGTGCTGGAGCAGGTCCAGCGCTTCCTGCGCTTGCGCAAGCTTCCGGAAATGGTGGAGGCTTTCGACATTTCCCACCTTTCCGGAACGATGACAGTCGCCTCGATGGTGTGCTGGAAGCAGAACCGCCCCTGCAAGGAAGGCTACCGCAAATACCGGATCCGGAGCGTTTCGGATGGAGATGATTTTGCCAGCATGGAGGAAGTGCTGGCTAGGCGTTACAAACGAGTCGCCAGTGGAGAAATGCCGCTCCCGGATTTGATCCTCATTGACGGGGGCAAGGGGCAAGTCAACGCCGCCGCCGCCGTTTTGCAAAGGCTCGGCATCCACAGCGGGGAGGTGGAACTACTGGGGTTGGCAAAAGGTCGAAGCGAACGCCGGGGCCGGATCCGCCGCAAGCACAACGAGGATTTCGAATATGTGGTACGTCCCAATCAAAAGAACGAAATTCGGCTGCCTCGGAATTCAGTCGTCCTCCACTTTCTCCAGAACATCCGGGATGAGACCCATCGTTTTGCTATCGAGTTTCAGCGTGCCCTCAAGCGCAAGCAGAACCTGCGCTCGCTCATCGACGAGATCCCCGGAGTGGGGCCACAGCGCAAGCGTGGGCTGCTGCGGCATTTTGGCAGTCTCAAGCGGCTACAGTCGGCCTCAGTGGCCGAGATCGCGGAAGCACCGGGCATTCCGGAGGCGTTGGCGGTGGAGATTCACGCCTTTCTGTTCGAGGCCGAACAGTATATCCGGAATCAAACCCGCGAAGTGTCAGCCTCGGCGAAAGCCCTGTCTCGGGCTGAGAGGCAAACTGTGGCACGGCTTGACTCATCCCGGTGGTCTGCTAAAATTTCCTAGAACCACTCAAGGCTGCGCCAGCCCATCATTTCGCGGTGAGTCCGGGACTTCCGCCCCCTTCCGGAGCAACCTCCCGCCCACCTCCAGATTGCACCAGACAAGGCTCAATGCTGAAGAAGATCACCAAGCTATTCGGGAACGAAAACGAACGGATCCTCAAGCGCTACCACAAGGTAGTTTTGAAAATTAATATGCTGGAGCCGCAGATGGAGGCACTCTCGGACGAGGAGTTTCCAAGTAAGACCGCAGAGTTCAAACAGCGGGTCGAGGGCGGTGAAGAACTGGATAGCGTCCTGCCAGAAGCCTTTGCCCTCGTTCGTGAAGCGGCGCGTCGGAAAATCGGCGAACGGCATTACGATGTGCAGTTGATGGGCGGCATGGCTCTGCACGAAGGCAACATCGCGGAAATGGCCACTGGCGAGGGCAAGACGCTGGCCTCCACTTGTCCGGTTTACCTAAACACCCTTGCCGGACGTGGGGTCCACATCATCACTCCAAACGACTACCTCGCCAAACGCGACAGCCAATGGATGGGGCAGATTTACGAATTCCTCGGTCTCAATGTGGGCCTCATCCAGCACGGTATGGTGGATGGACAGCGCCGTGAGGCGTATGGCTGTGACATCGCCTATGGCACGAACAACGAGTTTGGTTTCGACTACCTCCGCGACAACATGAAATTCTCGCTCGGAGACTATGTACAGCGCGAGTTCAACTTTGCGGTCGTGGACGAAGTGGACAGTATCCTTGTGGATGAAGCCCGGACTCCGCTCATCATCAGTGGTCCCAGCGAGGGCAGCATTGATCTCTACTACCAGATCAATGGCATGGTCCACGGCCTCAGCCGTGAGATTCGCAAGGAAGAGGTCGGCAAACTGCCTGCTGAAGAAGCGCATGGAATTGTTGAGGATTGGGAAATGCGCGAGGATCACGAGGTCGTCCGAGATGGAGACTATGCGCTGGAGGAGCGCTCTCGCGGCATCTCGCTCACCGAGCAGGGCTCCGAGAAAATCGAAGCGCGGCTAGGAAGCCACCTCAAACTTGAAACGAGCCTCTTTGATTACGAGAATATGGAAATCCTTCACCATGTCAATCAGGCGTTGAAGGCGCACTACGTCTTCAAGCGCGACGTAGATTATGTCGTTCAGGAGGGGCAGGTTATCATCGTGGACGAGTTCACCGGACGCCTCATGCCGGGACGTCGCTTCAGCGACGGGCTACATCAGTCGCTGGAGGCAAAGGAACGTGTGCAAATCGAGAAGGAAAACCAGACGCTGGCGACGATCACCTTTCAGAACTACTTCCGGCTCTACAGCAAGCTCTCGGGCATGACCGGAACCGCCGAGACCGAGAAGGACGAGTTCAAGAAGATTTACAACTTGGGTGTGGTAGTCATTCCCACCAACAGGCAGCTCATCCGCAAAGATCGGGCGGATGTGATCTATAAAACCGGCAAGGCGAAGTACCGGGCGATTGTCACGCACGTCAAGGAACTCCACGAGAACGGACAGCCCGTGCTGGTCGGCACCGTGTCCATCGAGGTCTCCGAGGCGATCAGCCAGTTGCTCAAGCAGGCGGACATTCCACACGAAGTCCTCAATGCCAAGCACCACGAGCGCGAAGCGGAAATCATCGCCAAGGCTGGCGAATTTCAGGCCGTGACCATCGCCACCAACATGGCTGGGCGCGGAACCGACATCAAGCCAGCTCCAGAAGCTCTGAAGGTGGGTGGTTTGTTTGTCTTAGGCACTGGACGCCACGACAGTCGTCGCATTGACAACCAACTCCGGGGGCGTTCCGGACGACAGGGCGATGCGGGCGCCTCCCAGTTCTACCTCTCGCTGGAAGACGACCTGCTCCGGATTTTCGGGGGAGAGCGCATCTCCAAGCTGATGGACAAGCTCAAGATCGAGGAGGACGAACCTATCGAGCACGTCTTTGTCACTAAGGCAATCAGCAACGCGCAGAAGAAGGTGGAGGGTTTTCACTTCGACATCCGCAAGCACGTCCTAGAATACGATGATGTGATGGAGAAACAGCGTTCCATCATTTACACCCGCCGTCGCGATATCTTGGGCGATGGGGTGCAGCACCTCATGCTGGAGCTCTGCGAGGATGTGATCGAGCAATTGTTTGGCCAGCACTGTCAGGAGAAGTACGCGGACCAGTGGGATGTCCAGGGTTTCAACCGCGCCTTCGAACAGGTCTTCGGAGAACTTCCGGTCGAGAACTGGTCGGAACACTCAGAGAAGCCGGAAGAGTTACTGGAAGGACTCGCGAAGCAAGTGCGGAAACTCTATGAGCAAAAGGTGGCGTATTTCCGGAAGATGGTGACGCTCAATTTCCTTCCGGATGGGGGAACGCCGGAAGAGCGCGAGCAGTATTTCATCTCCACGCTCCTTGACTTGGAGCGGCAGGTGTTGCTGCGGGTCAACGACGGCTTGTGGAAGGACCACCTGCTTTCGATGGACCACCTCCGGGAGGGCATCGGGCTGGTGGGTTACGCACAGAAGAAACCGCTCGACGAGTACAAGCGGCAGGCGTTCGTAATTTTTTCGGATTTGATGGCCCGCATCAGCAACGAGGCCGTGACCACTTTCTACCATCTCTCCATGGCTCACCCGATGACGGAGCCGATGCCGCCGCTTCAGCAGGAGCAGGAGATGGAGTTCCACCACGGAGAGGGAGCATTAGCCGAGCCGGACCGCAAAAAGAAGTCCAAGAAAGCTGCTCCCGTGCGCAAGGCTGTGGTGGTGGGGCGTAACGAACCCTGCCCGTGTGGCAGCGGCAAGAAGTACAAACGTTGCTGCGGAAGCAAGGTTCAGCAGTACGCCTAGAGTTTTCCCTGTTAGATTGACACTATCGCTTGATCCCGCATGGATGCTCCGGATTCGCCTGACCAAATCGTCATTGTCGGTGCGTCCGAACACAACCTCAAGGACGTCAATCTCACCCTGCCCCGCAATGCGCTCACCGTCTTCACGGGAGTGAGCGGTTCCGGGAAATCCTCCCTCGCCTTTGACACCATCTTCAAGGAGGGCCAGCGACGTTTTGTCGAGTCACTCTCGCCCTACGCCCGCCAGTTCCTTGGGCAGATGGACAAGCCCAAGGTGGAACACATCGAGGGGCTCAGTCCAACCATTTCTGTTGACCAGAAAACGGTAAACCGCAACCCACGCTCCACGGTGGGCACGATCACGGAGGTGTACGACCACTTCCGGTTGCTCTTCGCACGGTTGGGTACTCCGCACTGCCCCAAGTGTCAAGTTCCGGTGACCACCCAAACTCCGGAGCAGATCACCGATTTCGCGTATGCCGACGCAGAGGGCGAAACCTGCCTGCTGCTTGCGCCGATGGTCCGCGAACGCAAGGGCGAGTACCGCAAGGAAATGGTCGGCTGGGCGAAGGAGGGCTTTGTGCGGGCGCGGATTGATGGCGAGGTGCGGCGGCTTGATGAGGAAATCACCCTCGCTCGTTACGAGAAGCACACCATCGAGTTGGTGCTGGATCGCCTCACGCTCAGCTCCGACGAAAAGAGTCGTTTCACTGAGGGCGTGGAGAAAGCTCTGCAACTCGCAAACGGGCTGGTGGTGCTGAACTACTGCGACCACGATCACCTTTTCAGCCAACTGCTTGCGTGTCCGAAGTGCCAGACCGCCCTTCCAGAAATGGAGCCTCGGCTCTTCTCGTTCAACGCTCCGCAAGGGGCATGTTCCACCTGCAACGGCCTTGGGGTGCTGAACACCTTTGTCGAGGACAAGCTCTGCGATCCCGCACTTTCACTGCGGGATAGGGCGTTGCTTTGTTGTACCGAGCGCGGCAATATCCTCTTTACCCGCATTGACCACACCCACCTTCAGGCCGCCAGCAACAAGCTCAAGGTGAGTTGGTCCACTCCGTGGGGTGAGCTTCCGGAAGAGCAGCGCAACCTCATCCTGCACGGCAAGGGCAGTGCCCCCTTGGGCGTGTCCAATGTCTTTCGCTTTCCCGGACAACTCCGCCGCAAGATTCAGCAGGGGCACTGGCCCGGAGTGGTGCCAATTTTGGAGTTCGTTTATCGCTTTGTGCGGGGGCCGATGGAAAAGTTCCAGGACTCCTCGATCTGTCCGGACTGTCACGGCAAGCGTCTCAGTGCGATGGCCTTGGCGGTGCGTTTTCACGAGCGCACGATTGACCAACTCAGCGAGGTGTCCATCGAAGAAGCCCTCGATTTCTTCGTGAACCTCGTTCCCACCGAAACCGAGCAGAAGATTGGCCGGGACATTTTCCGGGAAATCCGTGACCGGTTGCACTTCCTCAATGATGTTGGGGTCGGCTACCTTACCCTCGACCGCTCCGCAGGATCACTCGCTGGCGGCGAGGGCCAGCGCATCCGGCTCGCTTCACAACTTGGAGCCGGACTCCAAGGGGTGCTTTATGTCTTGGATGAACCCTCCATTGGCCTGCACCAGAGCGACAACCAGAAGCTCATCCGCACCCTCAAAAAACTGCGGGATCGTGGCAACACAGTGCTGGTGGTCGAGCATGACGAAGAAACCATCGAATCTGCCGATCACTTGGTGGACATCGGCCCAGTCGCTGGGTTGGAGGGTGGGTACATCACTGCTGAAGGCAGCGTGAGTGATCTTCGGAACACCCCGGAATCGGTCACTGGAAAATTCCTCGCAGGCATCGAGCAAATCGCGCTTCCGGAGCAGCACCGGACTCTTGGCGAAAACAGGCTCACCGTCCACGGTGCCCGCCTCAACAATCTGCAAGATGTGACGGTCGAGATTCCGCTGGGCTGCTTCGTGGCGGTGGCGGGGGTTTCCGGCTCCGGGAAATCGTCGCTCATCGATGGCATTCTCAAAAAGGCGATCGCCCAAAAACTCATCCCAAACAGTGTTGAGGTTCCGGGGCCACACGACCGCATCACGGGACTAGAGCATGTGGACCGCGTCATCGAGATTAGCCAAGCCCCGATTGGCCGCACCCCGCGCAGCAACCCCGCGACCTACACCAAGGTGTTGGACCCCATCCGCGACCTGTTTGCAAAGGTTCCGGAAGCGAAGGTGCGGGGCTACACCAAAAGCCGTTTCTCCTTCAACGTCTGGGGTGGGCGTTGTGGGGACTGCAACGGCAACGGAGTGCAGACCATCGAGATGCAGTTTTTGGCGGATGTGCAGATTCCCTGTGACACCTGCCAGGGGAAACGCTTCAACGCCGAAACTCTGCAAATCCGCTACAAACGTAAGACGATCATCGATGTGTTAGAGATGACGGTGGACGAAGGGGCAGAGTTCTTCTCAAGCCAGCCCAAGATCGCTCCCATCCTGCAAGCCCTGCAAAGCGTGGGGCTAGGCTACGTCAGGCTTGGGCAACCCTCCACGACGCTTTCCGGAGGAGAAGCGCAGCGTGTGAAACTCGCCTCTGAGTTACGAAAAAAAGCCACGGGCAACACGTTCTACATTTTCGATGAACCGACGACCGGACTGCACTTTCAGGACATCCGGGTTCTGCTGAAAGCGCTCGACGAATTGGTCGTGCAGGGCAACACGGTGTTGGTCATCGAACACAACCTTGACGTCCTCAAAGTCGCGGATCACGTCATTGAACTTGGCCCAGGTGGTGGGAAGCACGGAGGCCAAGTCGTTGGTGTGGGCACTCCAGAACACTTGGCTGAGCAGAAAACACTCACGGGGCAGTTCCTCGCCCAAGTGCTGAGGGGAGGGGCAAAGTTCCAGAGGGGCAAAGTTTCAAAGGGACCTGGCGGTAGCACGAGGCAGCGTACCCGCGCCCACACCAATTCCGCAACGGAAACAATCGCGGACTCGTCCGCAAAATTCCGTGCACTTTCCAAAGTGCCGTTGCGGGATTTGGTGGTGAAGGGCGCGTCCAAGAACAACCTGCGGCATGTGGATGTCCGCATTCCGGCGAACAAGCTGACGGTCATCACGGGGGTTTCGGGTTCCGGGAAGACGAGCCTTGCGTTCGACACGCTTTTTGCCGAGGGACAGGCTCGCTATGTAGAATCACTTTCCACCTACGCCCGTCGTTTCCTCGGACGCATGGACAAGGCGCCAGTGGATTCGATCGAAGGGTTGACTCCGGCAATTGCGATTGACCAAAAGAGAGCGAGTCGCAATCCCCGCTCCACCGTTGCCACAACGACCGAGATTTACGATTACCTGCGCCTGCTCTTTGCCCGCATAGGCAAACCGCACTCACCCAAGTCCGGGCGTCCGCTCCGGCACTTCACCCCCACCCGGGCGGCGCTGCATGTCACCGAGCATCACGACGGCGAGCGCGTGGAAGTGCTGGCTCCGCTCTTTCTGCCCGGCTCGACAAAGGATTTACTACTGGATCGTCCGGATCACCTGTCGAGTGTGGTTTCGTCCTTGTGGGAGGATGGCTTTGTACGGATGCTCGTCAACGGCAAGCCCGTGCTGTTGGACGAGTGGGACACGGCAAAAAAGCCGCGCAAGCTCACCCGGAAAACGAGTGTGGACCTCGTGGTGGATCGGGTGCGGGTGGAGGCCGAGGAACAGAAACGGCTCGCGGAGGCGTTTGAAACTGCCTTCAGTCGAGGGCATGGCTTGCTTAAACTGCGTTTTCCGGACAAGAAAAAGACGGAATGGCTCTCGGAAGTTCCGGCCGATGTGGAAGATGATTTTTTCTTGGAGGAGGAGTTGACGCCCCGGATGTTCTCGTTCAACTCGCATGTGGGAGCGTGCCCGCACTGTGACGGTTTGGGGGAACTGTCCAGTTATCGCGGGGAGACGAAGTGTCCGGACTGCGGAGGCGAACGCCTCAAGCCGGTGGTGCGGGCTGTGAAAATCGCGGGGCTCAACATCAGCCAGCTCTGCCGACTTAATGTGTGTGAGGCTCGTGCAGAACTGGAGTCGTGGCGGTTGACGCGCAACGAGCAAGTGATCGCCGAGCAGCCCTTGCGTGAGATCCTCACGCGGCTGGAGTTTCTGGAAAGTGTAGGGCTGGATTACCTCACGCTAGATCAGCGAGCTGCCACCCTTTCCGGCGGAGAAGCTCAGCGCATTCGGCTGGCATCGCAGATCGGCTCTGGATTGGTAGGTGTGATGTACGTTCTTGATGAACCCACCATCGGCCTGCACCCCCGCGATACGGACCGTCTCGTCCGCACCCTCAAGCGGTTGCGGGACTTGGGCAACACAATCATCGTGGTCGAACACGATCTTGAGGTGATCCGACAAGCAGATCACCTGGTGGACGTGGGACCGGGGGCGGGGCACTACGGTGGCATGGTGGTGGCCTCCGGGAGTCCGAAGCAGGTCGAACACAAAGGCAGTTCGATTACCGGAAAGTACCTCAGTGGCAAAAAGGGAATCCTGATTCCGGAAGAGCGCAGGCCGGTCAATTCGCAACGCGCCATTCGGATTCAGGGGGCATCCCAACACAACCTCAAGGAGGTTGATGTGGAATTCCCGCTGGGTGTGCTGACAGTGGTGACGGGGGTTTCGGGTTCCGGGAAATCCTCGCTGGTGGTGGACACACTCTTGCGGGCCGCCGAGCGCAGGGTGTCCGGAAAGCGAGTCGAGGTTGGGGCGCACCGGAAAATCACGGGGCTGGAGTACGTTTCGCAACTCATGGTCATTGACCAAGAACCGATTGGCCGCACTCCGCGCTCGAACCCTGCGACCTACTCCAAGGCGCTGGATCCGATCCGGGATGTCTTTGCGATGATGCCCGAAGCCAAGGCACGGGGTTTCACGAAACGTCGCTTTTCCTTCAATGCTGCCGAAGGACGCTGTGCCACTTGCGATGGGCAGGGCTATCACCTCATCGAGATGCACTTCCTCTCGGATGTCTGGATTCCCTGCGATGCCTGCAAGGGCAAGCGCTACAACCGTGAGACGCTGACCGTGACCTACCGAGGGCAGACGATCGCTGGTGTGCTGGGGTTGGAAATCACGCAGGCGTTGGAGTTGTTCGAAGCTCAGCCCCGCATTCGCCGCATCCTCCAGACGCTTCAGGACGTGGGCTTGGGCTACATGAAGCTGGGGCAGGCTGGGCACACCTTTTCCGGAGGCGAAGCCCAGCGCATCAAACTCGCGGCGGAACTCGCCAAGCGTTCCAAAGGCGGGACGCTCTACATCCTCGACGAGCCGACCACCGGATTGCACGTAGACGACGTAGCCCGCCTGCTCAAGGTGTTGCATCGACTGGTGGACGAAGGCAGCACGGTGATTGTCATCGAACATAACCCAGAGGTGATCAAGACGGCAGATTGGTTGGTTGATTTGGGACCGGAAGGAGGTGTCGCTGGAGGTCGCTTGCTGTTCTCCGGAACTCCGGAGGATTGTGCCCGCTGCCCTGACAGCTACACGGGGCAGGCTCTCTCGCCCTTGTTCGGAATGGCCCCCGGAACGGCCTTGTCTGTACCGGATTCTGGAGCGGCCTAGCCGAGCGTTTTTTGGAGCAGCAGCGCATCTCCCGGAGGGTCGGTGTAGTAGCCCTTCCGGATTCCCACGTCCCGAAAGCCACTTCCGGCATACAGCCTTCTGGCCGGATGATTCGTTGCGTGGACCTCCAAGAAGATGGTTTCCCCTCCGACCTTCCTCGCCCACGATTCCAGTTCCTTCAAGATTTTCCGGGCGAGTCCTTGGTTGCGGAACTCCGGGAGCACTCCAAACCGTAGAATCTCAAGCTCTGGCGGGATGAACTGCACGCAGGCGTAGCCGGCCGGTTCTCCTGAAATCCGACCCGTCCAAGCATGGATGGTTTTCTGGGCAAGCATCTGGTCGAAATCCTGAGATTGCCACGGACGCACGAAGCAAATTGTATCGAACCGACTCAACTCTTCGGGGGTTCCGAGACGCCACTCCCACACGTCTCTAGAGAAATAGCTTGAAAATCGCTTGGCCATCGGTTATAAAATCCTGTTTACCTGACGCAAACTGCGCACGTCGTTAAGGAGAGTTCAAATCTGCGGGACCAGATTGTGAGCGCCTGCGGCGAAGATTCACATTACCCTGATCCGGACCCCTTGTCCCAAGGGTTCACCCAAGCCATTTCACAGGAGACCTCATGGCTGTCTTATCGATGAAACAATTCCTAGAAGCTGGCGCTCACTTTGGGCACCAGACCAAACGCTGGCATCCGGCAATGGCCCCGTACATCTACGGTGCCAAGGGTGGTATCCATATCATTGACCTGCGTCAAACCCTGCGCAAGCTGAAGGACGCTTACGACTTTGTGAAAAAGTCCTCGGCTCAGGGCCAGACGGTGTTGTTTGTGGGCACCAAGCCCCAGATCAGCCGCGTGGTCCGGGAGGAGGCTGAGCGTTGTAACAGTTCTTTCGTGAACTACCGCTGGCTGGGCGGGTTGCTGACCAACTTTAGCACCGTGCGCGAGTCCATCAACCGTCTGCAACAATACGAGGATATGGCTGGCGAAGATTTCAGCTACGAAGGGGTTATCAAGAAAGAAGCCCTGCGGATTGAGCGGAAGCGCGTGAAGCTGGAACTGTCCTTGGGTGGAGTAAAGACGATGCGTTCACTGCCCACAATGCTGTTCGTGCTGGATGCCCACAAGGAACACCTTGCGATCAAGGAAGCGCAGAAGCTGGGACTCACGATCGTGGCTGTGGCAGACACCAACTGCAACCCAAACAGCATCGACTGTATCATTCCCGGAAACGATGATTCTCCTCGGGCCGTGTCCCTCTATGCCAACGTGATTGCGACCGCCATCTTGGAAGGACGCAGTGAGTTGGCGCAAAACCGCAAGCAGGAAGCTTCGACTCCGAAAGCGAAGGTTGTCAGTGCAGCAGGGCAAGCTCCACCTCCGGAGGCACCTGTAGCAGAGGCTAAAGCGGAAAGTGCAGCAGAATCCCCGGTTCCGGAAAGCGCGGCAGGGGAAGTTGCGGAAGCTAAAACGGAAACCGTAGCAACCTCCGCCTAATTTTTTATCAAGCAAAGAAAGAACCAGATCAATGGCAGCAGTTACAGCGGCCGCAGTGAAGGAACTGCGGGAAGTCACCGGCGTTGCAATGATGGATTGCAAGAAGGCGCTGGTAGAGTGCGATGGAGACATGGGCGCCGCAAAGGAGTTCCTGCGCAAAAAAGGACAGGCCAAGGCGCTGAAGAAATCCTCGCGGGAAACCAGCGAAGGAGCCGTCGGCTTGGCGGCAAGTGCGGACCTGAAGAGTGCCGCGCTCGTCAAGCTCGCGTGCGAAACCGATTTCGTAGCCCGGAACGAGAAGTTCCAGACGCTGTTGGGGCAACTCTCCCAGCAGGTTTTGGCGTATGGAGATGACAACGCGTTGGGTCAAACCACTTCCGGAGGCAACACGGTTCAGGAACTGCTCGCCCAGAATGTGGCGGAGCTTGGTGAAAACATACAGTTCTTAGGCGCCAAGCAGGTTGCGGTGGCCAACGGGACGGTGGGCAGTTACGTCCACATGACCGGCAAGATCGGCGTCCTCGTTCCGTTGGAAACCGAAGCTCCCTGTGACGATGATCGCTTGCAGTCTTTGGCGCGGAACATCGCCATGCACATTGCCGCCACGCCATCCGAGGCTGTGCGCCCCGATCAGGTGGATGATGCTGTGCTGGAGCAGGAAAAAGAACTGCTGGCGGCTCAGGCCCGCGAATCCGGAAAGCCAGAGGAGATCATCGAGAAAATGATCGCCGGGCGCGTGAACAAGTTTCTCAAGGAGATTTGTGTTGAGACACAGCCGTTTGTGAAAGACCCCCAAATCACCGTGGGTCAACTGGTCAAGGACACCAGCAAGTCACTGGGCACAGGGATCAGCTTTGAGCGCTTTGTCAAATTCCAGTTCTGAAGCCCGTGACCCCCAAGTACCGACGCATCCTCCTCAAGCTGAGTGGCGAAACCCTTGGCGGTTTGCAGGGAGCGGGTTTTGATTATGAAGCCATCCGACAGATTGCGGAAAGCGTGATCGCCATCCACAAGCAGGGGGTGGAGATTGGGGTTGTGGTCGGCGGGGGGAACATCTTCCGGGGCGCGAAATCCTCGGAGGGGCACGTTGGTCGCGTCGCCGGGGATCACATGGGGATGCTGGCGACGGTGATCAACAGCCTCTGTCTTCAGGAGACGATTGAGCAGCGGGGGGTGCCCACACGGGTGCTTTCCGCTATTGAGATGAACGCGATTGCTGAACCTTACATCAAGCGTCGGGCAGACCGGCACTTGGAAAAACAGCGGGTGGTCATCTTTGCCGCTGGCACAGGGAACCCGTTTTTTACCACAGATACGGCTGCGGTGCTGCGTGCTTCGGAAATCGGCGCCGAGGTGGTGATCAAGGCGACCAAGACTGATGGCGTTTATGACAAGGACCCCTTGACGAATCCGGATGCCCGGCGCTTTACGACTCTTAGCTACGACGAGGTGCTGGAGCGCAACTTGAAGGTGATGGATGCTACGGCAATTGCTTTTTGTCGGGACAACCAGCTTCCGATCATCGTGCTGGATATCCATGCTAAAAACTCCATTCTGAAAGCCGTCTGCGGCGAATCGATTGGGACACTCATCCATTGAAACACCATGCTTCCCGAAATTGTTGAAGAGGTGGAGGAAACCACCGAAGAGCGGATGGACGGTGCGCTGGACAGCCTGCGCCGTGAACTCAGCGGCATTCATGCCGGGCGCATGACGCCTGCTTTGCTGGAAGGGGTCAAGGCCGACTATTACGGCAATCCCACGCCCATCCCGCAAATGGCCACCGTGTCAGCTCCAGAACCGCAACTGCTGGTGATCAACCCATGGGAGAAGAGTGCGCTCAAGGAGATTGAGCGTGCTTTGCAGGGAGCCAACCTTGGCTTTGGGATTTCTAGTGATGGCAATGTCATTCGGGCAACCATGCCGCCGCTGACCGAGGAGCGTCGCCTTGAGCAGGTGAAGCAGGTGAAGCGGATTGGGGAGGAGAACAAGGTGTCGATCCGTAGCGTGCGGCGGGACAGCAACGAGACCCTCAAGAAGATGGAGAAGGAGAAGATCATCTCCCAAGACGAGCAGAAGGCGACCGAGGCCAACGTCCAGGAACTGACGAACCGGTACATCGGTCAGGTGGACGAGTTGGTCTCTGCAAAGGAGCAGGAACTCCTGAACGACTGATAGCGTCATGCTGGCCGCGCTTCTCTATTCCCTATGGCCCTACCAACTCTACAAGTCCGTTCTGTTTCGGAGCGGAATGACCTTTCTGACCACCTACCTGCTCATCACATGGGTGATGCCGGTGGTCATCCGGCACTTCCGGAAGCGCGGGATCACCTCTGATTTCAAGCCATGGACCTCGGGAATCAAACCCTACACCGGTGCTCCACCAATCATGGGAGGTGGGGTGCTTATTTTGGCGATCATCTGCTCGATTATACTGTGGGGACACTTCAACCAGTATATGGTGGCACTGGTGGTGATTTTGGTGAGTTTCGGACTCATTGGAGCGATCGATGACCTGGCAAAGGTTCGGCATCGCCGCCGGGTGGAAGCCGGAGCGGAAGCGCGGAAGCACTACAGCAACAAGGCCGATGGCATCAGCGGACGCTATCGGCTGGTCGCGGAATTCGCCATCGCCTTGGTGGTGGTGTTTGGGCTCTACCTCTACGTTGACATCGACGGACACCTGGTGGTTCCGTTTATCCCGCTTAAGGACTGGTACCCTTACTTGCCCCGCTACCTCTTCATCCCGTTCATGCTCTTCATCATTGTGGGTGGCGCAAACGCTGTGAATCTGACAGACGGCATGGATTCGCTAGCAACGGTGCCTCTGATGACCTGCGCGTTGTTCGTGGGAGCGGTTGCGTTCATCGGTGGTGACGTGGACCTTGCGGCGCGGCTGAAAATCCCGTTCCTGTCGCACGATGTCAAGGAACTCACGCTAATGGCCACAGGGGTGTTGAGTGCGGGGCTTGCCTTTTTGAAGTTTAACGCGCCTCCGGCGTTGATCCACATGGGTGATCTTGGGGCTTTGGCGTTGGGGAGTATGGTTTCCGCAATGTTCATCTTCGTGAAAGCGGAACTGTTTCTGCCCATTGTCGGGGGGATGTTCGTGTTTTCCGTGTTTTCCACAGTCCTTCAGCGTGGATTCTTTAAGCTGATGCTGCACTGGAAGGGGCGTGAGACTGCCGAACAGTATCGCTTTTTCCTGCGGGCGCCTTATCACCACCACCTCCAGCGTCTCTGGACCTATTCGGAGAACGAGGAGGTGAAGTCGGTCTGGCTGCTCCTGCTCAAGAAAATCGGGATCAATCCGGTTCCGGAGGAGAACAAGCTGCTGACTCCGCAAGAGGTCAACAGCCGTGTGATCTGGCACGTTCATTTGAAATCTATCTGGCTGTTTGTGCTGGCGGCCGTCATTTACTTCAAGATTCGCTAGGAGAGGCTCATGGATTTTAACGGCAAAACTGCGCTGATCACCGGAGCAGCCCGGGGGATTGGAAAAACCATCGCTCTGCAACTGGCCGCTCAAGGAGCGGACATCGCCTTCACTGACCTCTCTGACGAAGTGGAGGTGGTCAAGTCCGAGATCGAATCACAGGGGCGGCGATGCCTGGCTTTCCGGACGAACGTCACCGATGGTGAGGCTGTGGATGCGATGGTCAAGGAAATCGTGGGAGCGTGGGAGCGCATCGACATCCTGATCAACAACGCCGGCATTACCCGTGACAACCTGTTCCTGCGGATGAAGCCGGAGGAGTGGTCACAGGTGATGGACATCAACCTCAACGGAGTCTTCAACGTCACTCGTGCGGTTGTCCGCCCCATGGTCAAGCAACGCTTTGGGCGTGTGGTCAGCTTGTCCTCCGTGGTGGGTTTTACTGGAAACCCCGGACAGGTGAACTACAGTTCCACCAAAGCGGCGCTGGTTGGTTTCACAAAATCGCTGGCCCGTGAGGTGGGAGTTCGAGGGGTGACAGTGAATCTGGTGGCCCCCGGGTTCATCGACACCGCGATGACCCAAAAACTGAACGAGGAGCAGCAGGCCACAATCATCCAGCAGGTGCCATTGGGACGAATGGGATCGGTCGAGGACATCGCCAATGCGGTCGCGTTCTTGAGTTCAGAGCAAGCGGCCTATATCACCGGCACCGTCCTCCATGTGAATGGAGGAATGTACTGAGGAGGCAAATGGATTGACCATTTCCCCAGAGTTTGAGAGAACAGTCGGGTGCCTAAGGAAGCACCACAACCCATCACGCAAAGGGAGAACATGAACGAAATTGAAGCAAAAGTTGTTGAGATCATAGGTGAACAGTTGGGAAAAGACGAATCCGAGATCACCATGGAGTCTAATTTTATGGAAGATCTGGACGCCGATTCGCTGGACACGGTCGAGTTGGTGATGGCTCTGGAGGAAGAGTTCGGCATCGAAATCGCGGACGAGGCCGCAGAGAAGATCACGACAGTACAATCAGCGGTGGACTTCATCAAGGAAGCCCAAGGATGATGGTCTCGCAAGAAGTCCTCTGAGGTGATAAATTAGTCGATTTCTGGGGTCTCTCAACCATTCGAGACATCCTTTTCGTTCAACCTGCGGCGTTCTGAGCATCCGAATTTTTTCAGAAATGAGCATCATTGGGTTCTTATGAGACCATCAAGGATAACCGCCCACAGCC
>Ga0209403_10000341_pt1 | contig 72064 bp, 70 predicted proteins | sample ArcticOcean_MG_C_8_FD_187440 | JGI IMG/M metagenome (GOLD analysis project Ga0209403, IMG submission 187440) | Marine microbial communities from western Arctic Ocean - ArcticOcean_MG_CB11_86 (SPAdes) (version 2) | ecosystem: Environmental > Aquatic > Marine > Oceanic | place: Arctic Ocean...
TAAATTTAAGCTATAGAGGTAGTAATGGTAAAAGTTATTGTGCAGATGTACCCCGTTATACCAACAGAAAGTGAAGAGGAGCGTATCAAATTACGACCTATTGGGCGCAATAGTGAAAAGTATCAGACAACTCTTAGAGGATGGTGCGATATTATAGAAGAAGCTGATAGAATGGGCATTTGGGGTGCTACAGCTATTGAGCATCATTTTCATTCAGAAGGCTACGAGGTTAGCCCTAATCCTGGTATTATAAATGCATTTTGGGGAGCCCGAACAAAAAATATACATATTGGACAACTCGGGTATGTAATGTCTGCAGCAAACCCAATACGTGTTGCAGAAGAAACAGCTATATTAGATCATCTCATGGAAGGGCGAACTTTTGTAGGGTTTTCAAGAGGCTTCCAGTCACGTTGGACAGACTTATTGGGACAACACATAGGGACTAGAGCCACTATGTCGGATGGTGGAAAAGATGATCTTTTAAATCGTGAGATATTTGAGGAAGCTGTTGAAATAGTAATAAAATCTTGGACCCAAGATAGTATAGAACATAATTCAGAAAGGTGGCAGATTCCCTTTCCTTACGCCGAAGGTCACCGTGGTTGGGAAATGGTTGATTGGACTGCTAAAATGGGTGCTTATGGAGAAGTTGGTTCAGACCGAGAGCTGCGAAGGATAAGTGTGGTGCCGGCGCCTTATACAAAACCCCATCCACCTGTATTCATAGCTTCTAATTCAAGCCAACGAACAATAGAATATGCCGGAAGAAATGGTTTCATACCTGCATACTTTGCTAAAAGTAGCCAGGTAGCAGATTTTGGACCATATTATTTAAAAGAATCTTCTAAAGCTGGATATAAATTTTCTCCAGGGCAGAATCAAGCGATTGTGCGCATGCCTCGTATTGCCAATAATCTATCTGATGCAAGAGAAGATATAGCGCGTTTTGATGGTATGATTTTTAAACATTTTTATCAAAATTTTCTCCCAGCAGCCTTGCGAGCAAAAGCCAATGTTCAAATGGAAACGCCTTTAGAAGACTTAGTTGATCCAATGTTGAGCACGGGCTTATTTATGGGTGGGTCAGTTAGTGAAATTAGAGATCAATTTATTGAGCAATGGAAGCACCTTCCAGCTGAATACGTGATATTAATATATCATTACGCCCAGCAGCCAAAAGAAAGTGTAATTAAAAATCTAAAACTTTTCATGGAAGAAGTTAAACCAGCATTAGATGAAATGACTGAGTATTAAATATAACGTTAATTCCCTATCATATTAATCAATAAGAAATATAAATCAGATAATTTATGTCTCAACCCTCAGAAGAAATAAATAATTATAAAGATGTTAACCGTGATGAATTGTTAGATCGCGCGGAATCCTTGGTACCTTTTTTGTTAAGTAAATCTGGTGAAACAGAAAAATCTCGTTGCTTGAATAATGAAGTTAAGAAAATTTTACAAGACAATAACTTATTCCGACTTATGCAGCCTAAACGTTATGGTGGACTAGAATTGGATCACCTATTATTAGTCGATATTGGAGCAATTCTTGCTCAAGGTTGCCCTTCTACTTCGTGGGTATATTCCAATCTAGCTATTCATTCATCAATGCTTGGATATTTCGATGACAATGCACAGAATGATGTATGGGATAGATGCGGCAATAGTTTAATATGTATGTCTGTAATATATCCTGCAGGACGGGCCTTAAAAGTTGATGGAGGTTATAAGCTATCAGGTAAATGGCCGTTTTGCAGTGGAATTGATGATAGCCAATGGAACATTGTAGGAGCAATTGTAGAAAATGAAGATATACCACAAGAAAAAAAACGACTGTTCTTGGTTCCTAAAAATGATTACAAAATAATAGACACCTGGGATTCTATGGGACTAACAGGAACTGGCAGTCATCATGTGGTTGTAGATGATAAATTTATTCCTAATTATCGAACGTTATCTGAATTAATGACGCGTAGTGGTGATTCCCCAGGTTCGAAAGTAAATACGAATCCACTTTTTAGACTTCCAATGCAATCAATATCTTCAACCGTTATGGCAGGGGTGGGCCTAGGTACAGCTAGGGGAGCATTAAATTATTTTATTAATGAAACCCGCAATCGAATTTCTACTTACTCGGGTCAAAATTCAGCTGGTTTACAAAATGTACAAATTTGCATCTCCGATTCTAGTGCCAGAATAGATATGGCAGAGCTCATATTAAAAAATAATGTAAAACACGCTATTGAACAGATATATAAAGGGGTCTTGCCGAGTGAAGGTACCAAGGTACGTTGGAGACGTGATTGTGCTTTTGCTATATCTAGTTGTTGTGATGCTGTAAATATGCTTTTTACCGCCTCTGGTGGTTCTGCCCTGTATAACAGCAACCCAATGTCTCGATATTTCAGAGATATGCAGGCAATTACATCTCATATAGCTTATAATACTCAGGCCTCTGGAGCTATCTATGGAAGTAATATACTTGGCTTAAAAGATGATAACCTTGATTTTTAATTGCGTTAGTCCAGTGTTAGAGTGGCCCCTCCATCCACAACTAATTCTAGACCAGTTATGTAACTTGAATCATCAGAGGCAAGAAACAATGCAGCCTTAGCTATATCCCAAGCATCTCCCCATCGTCTTAAAGGAATTTTTTTTTCTCTCCATTCAATGTATTTACTTACTGTCATGTCAGAGTTGTCGTTATTTTTAAGCATTTCTACTACAGAAAAATCGACCATAGGTGTTCTATTAAAACCCGGAAGGATCGAGTTTGCTCGAATATTCCAAGGTCCATATTGTGCTGCAGTTACCTTTGTAAACTGATTAATAGCAGCCTTAGTTGTAGGATAAGAAACGTAGTTTATTCCTAAATAACGTAGTCCAGAAATCGAGGACAAATTAATAATTGAACCGCTTTTTTGTTTTTTCATGTGGGGAATTACAAACTTACATGTCAGAAAAATACTTTTAAGGTTAACTTCTAGAACACGATCCCAATCCTCTTCACTCTGTTCCACTGCACCACCTGGTTTCACTATTCCAACATTATTATGAAGGATATCTATTCTTCCAAATTCATTAAGGCAAGTTTCAACAATTTGTTTTACATGGGTAGTATCGCTAACATCGCCAGATAGAGTTAAAGCCTCTCCTCCCTCATCTCTAATTACTTTGACAGTTTCTTCTGCAGCCTTTGAGTTTATATCAGTGCATAAAACTTTGGCTCCTTCACGGGCAAATAACACAGCCGCAGCTTTTCCGTTACCCCAACCTGGTCCAATAGAACCGGCACCAGTTACTATTGCTACCTTTTCTTTTAATTTTTTCATTAATTGGCTTCCCTACTATTTAATGGAATCCCATTTAGGTTCAAATGGGGGCCTCGACCCTCTTAAATTATTAGGCAAACTCTCAATTAATTTACGGTCTTCGTTGTCCAGACAAAAGTCAAATACATTGATATTTTCTGTTAAGCCAACACTACGAGTAGATTTGGGAATGAGCATGGTATCAGGCTTATCAAGTTGCCAGCGAATAGCAACCTGTGAAGGAGACTTACCGTATTTATCGCCTATAAATTTCAGTAGATCATTATTTATAATTCGACCTCTAGCCACTGGTGAATGAGCCGTTACAATCATTCCAAGCTTATGTGTTTCATCTTCTAATTTTGGTTGTCTCAGTAAAGGATGGGATTCGAACTGATTAGTAAACAGATCCGCATTATGTACTTGAATAGCTTCGCGCATCAGACTGATAGTAAAATTACCAACGCCTATATATTTTGTTCTTCCACTCTTTCTAATGTCTTCTAGTGCTCCGAGTGATTCATTCATTGAAGTGTTTTCATGGTGCCAATGGTAAAGTAGTAGGTCAACATAATCGGTACGTAATGAATCAAGACTGTTGGAAAACTCTTTATGAATGTTATTTGCTGTCGCTGAAAGGAATCCACATTTTGTTGTCAAAAATATTTGATCACGTGGAATTCCGGAATCATATATCGCATGTCCTACAGATTTTTCGTTGTTGTAGCTTTCCGCAGTATCAAAATGTCGGTAACCTAAATCAAGAGCCGTTCTAACAATATAATAGCATTGTTTGCCTTGCATTGGGTACGTGCCAAGGCCTAATGCGGGAATTTGGTGATCGTTATGTAGTATATATTTCATGTCATAATGGCTAATTAGATTTTTTATTTTTATGGTTTTTATAAGCGGTGATCACTGTATTCTGATCCATGCAGTGCTTCTTTTGGAAGCATAACATGACATCCTTTGTTTACGTTCACCAATTGAGATATACGAACATCACCAGCAAGACTGATTAAACTATATGCGTCTTGTCGAGATAAGTTTGTTCTCTCCGTAATTAATAAAATCATATCTCTAAGAGCCTGTTTAGCTGCATCATCAAGATCAACATCTATTCCTAAAGTTATATAATGGGTCGCAGTCTCGGCTCGTGGCATTTTAAGACTAATATCCTTACGTACATGAAACTCGAATGTCCCAATTAAGGCGGTTTCTGCTGCAGACAAGCAGCTTTCACCATCCCCCTGTAATGCATGGCCATCACCTGTAGAAAACATCCCTCCAGGATTAAAAACGGGAAAATACAAAGTTGCTCCAGGCCCTAATTCTTTTATATCTAGATTGCCACCATGTGGTTGAGGAACTATTGAAGTTATAGTTCCCCATTCTTTTGGTGGGGAGACACCCATCACTCCAAAAAACGGGTTAATTGGTAATTCAATACCCCAAGGTGGTGTTGCTTTTCCCGTTTCTTTATCTAAACCAATTCTAATTACTCTGTTTTCTGAAAAATCTTCAGGTAATGAACCTTTAAGAGGAGCTATCATGTTCCAAGCCCAATCTTGTCTTAGCTCTACATCAATTATTTTTACTTCTAATACATCTCCTGGTTGGGCTCCATCAACGTACACGGGACCAGTTAATATATGACCTGGAAGGATTGGTTTACGGTTATTTGCAAGAAAATCAGCATGGTCTGATAGCAGATTATTGTGTTGATCAGTAGGAATTTGATTGTTTCCTCCTGATATAGTCTCAATTATTACTTGGTCACCTGATTTTATTTTTATTGCTTCTTCAAATTCTGCAGAAAAAGCACCCCAATGCATATTTTCTGGTTTAGAATTAAGCCTGTGCACAGATACCATTTATAGATCCCTCGTTATTTATAAAACATATATTACATTAAGGATTAGTTGGTCGTATTGATTTTAACTACCCAGCACTAAGTCCTCCGTCGAGCACTATTTCTGCTCCAGTCATAAATTTACTTTCTTCACTAGCCAAATAAACTATAGCCCATGCAACATCATCAACTTCCCCAACCCTACCTATGGGAACTTGACGAGATAGTCGTTCTAGACCTTCTTCACGGTTGCCGTCAGGTAATATATTATCAAGCATACTTGTATTAATGAAGGCGGGATGAATTGAATTACACCGAATGTCATAATTTTGCTTTGCACAATGTAAGGCGATTGACTTGGTAAGGTGTCTTACTCCCGCCTTAGCGGAATTATATGCAGCAAGATTATGGCCAGCAATAATACCTGAAATTGATGATAGGTTGATAATTGACCCAGGACCATTATTTATCATTATAGGTAGTGCTGTTTTACAGCCCAAAAAAACACTATCTAGATCTACAGAATGTATATTTTTCCATGCTTCTAGACTAGTATCTTCGATACTACCAATCATAGCTATACCAGCACAATTTACTAGAATATTTAGAGAGCCAAATTGCTCTTTGATTTTATTTAAAATGACTTTCCATGATTCTTCTTTTGTTACATCATGCTCATATGCTATAGCTGAATCACCAATTTTATTAGCAGTTTCGTTAGCAGATTTAATATTAATATCACTTACTATTACTTGCGCACCTTCTTTGGCCAACAAAATAGCTGCAGCTTTTCCTATACCAGAGGCTCCACCAGTAATAAGTGCAATTTTTTCTTTTACCCTTTGCATTACCACCTCCCCTTTATTATGTTTAGGCATTACATCGTTTATGGAATCCGACTAACGGGGTAAAACATAATATATTGGTTTTAAATTTTATAAAACTTTTTTGCATTGTCATAAAAGAATTTTTTATTGACTTCATCAGATAGAGTTGAGGTACATCTTTTTTGTGCTGAAATGTATTCATTAAGGGAGGTCCACATCCCTTCAACCGGAAAATTGCTTCCATAAAAACACCTGTCAGAACCAAACATGTTTAATACTGTATCTGTTACATATTTCATAAGCGGTTCATTAAGTTTTCGTGAAAAAGTATTTAATCCAGATACTTTAATATAAATATTCTCATTCGGAACTAGTAGCTTTAATCCATTAGTCCATTCATTTATATTAGTGCTGTCTAAATCGGTAAGCATGCCAGCATGTACCAAACAGAATTTTAACCCTGAATGGGATTTAGCTAATTCTGAGAGATCACAAAATTGATTTGTAAATCCTTGCCAGTCAAAGGTTAAATCATAAGCTGAAATTATAGATAATCCACGCCGAAATGCATTTGATAAACAAAAATCAGGACGATCTACAAATCGCCAGTTTTCATTCGTAGGGTGCCAGTAAACTTGTTGTCTTATTCCACGAGTGTTTGGGTATTCTAAATGTCCTAATAAAGTTTTTTCAAGACTAGAATCGCATAAGTCCGCATGCGCAACAATTCCGTTAGGGTAGCCATGGGTTTTAGCAAAGCATTGCAAACCCTTAGTTTCATCAAATGTTCGCGTAATATCAAAATTAGCCTGCACATGCACTGATTGAGATAAATTATGCCTTTGATAGTCTGATAAAAAATTTTCAATACTGTATTCTTGCTTCATTCCTGACCAGTCGTCACCAAAAATCATTGGTTTCATTTCGGCATTCATCCAGGGATAATTTATTGTGTGATCCCATATTGTATGATGATGAGAGTCAACAATAGGTCCTTCATAGAGGGGCATTAATTTTCTCCTTGGCAATTAGATTATTCATCAAGTGCCTCATTAACCCTCGGCATAACTTCTGTTGCCATTAACTCCATTGATCGACGGCTCAATGGAATATCAGCCCAATCATGTCCGGTATACATTAGAGTTCCAAATGGGCCAACAAGTTCTCGTAACGCAAGTATTTGATCTACAACACTATTCACTGTTCCAGCTATAACACCGTTATCTAGAGAATGCTGAACAGTTAATTCTTCTTCTGGTTGATCTGGGTATGATTTGAAAAGAGCCAGACCCTGGCTACCTCTTCCACGTTTAATTTTTTTCATTATGTTTTGAAAGTAAAAGCCATATGGACCTGATTCGCTTTTTGCATAACGTTGGGCTATTTGTTCATCATCAGAAACAAAAATACTTTTCGCTATACTCCACTTACCTGGTTCCTCTGGGAGCCCAGCATTTGATAGGCCTTCCATAAACTTGGGAAGATGTGTAGCTACCCAATGGGCGTTAACATAATTTGATGATATACCACGCCAACCCCTTTCAGCTGCAGCGGTTATACCTTTGGAGTATGGTGCAAGGGCAGTAAAAACAATCTCAGGGTGCGGCTTTTGAAAAGGTTTAGGTATAATTCCTTGACCAATTTCAGGATAAAATGTTCTCACAGTTGAAGTTTTAAAGTATTTTCCTTCAAGGTTGTATGGGGCATTACCTGTCCATATTGATAATATCTGATCTATTGCCTCAACCATTTTTTCATTTTTATCAAGATCTAAATTACCAAATACTTCAACGTCTGATGGTAGACCACCAGGACCGATTCCAAATATAAATCGGCCATCTAGCATATGATCTAGCATAGCTATGTGGGCAGCAATCTGAACGGGATGATAACTTGGTAAATTTACAACTCCACTTCCCAACTTAATGTTTTTTGTCTTGTCTATCAAAGTTGCAATAAATACAAGACAGTTTGTAATTGGTTCAGCTAAATCAGTCATATGTTCACCAACAAAAGCTTCAATATACCCTAATTCATCAGCTAGGATTATAGCTTCTTGATCCTCGCGTAATACTTCCCGATAGTCACGTGTGATAGGATGAACAGGCTGGGTAAAAAACCCGAGTTTCATGTTAATAGTCCTCTAACTTATTGTTGCACTCTGCTATATTATTCGTCTTTATTAGCGGCAGTAAAACGACTCATATAAAATAGCATTATACTGTAAAGATATTGTTATCTCATCTTCTACAATGTTTAAAATAATATTTTAGCCTATTATGGATTACTATGGTTAATAAAATTTACATTACGGTCACTACAACTTTGTTTATTGCATTGGGTTTTATTATATCACCTTCGTTCGTCTATGCCGATTCCTCTGAAACTTTCAATAAATGGCTTTTAGAGTTTAAACAGGAGGCTATTCAAAAAGGAATAACTAAAAATACAATTAAGCTTGGCTTGATAGATATCAAACCAATTCCTCGAATAATTGAATTGGATCGTAAACAACCAGAATCCACTATGAGTTTTAAAAAATATCTAAGTCTTATTGTAAATCAGCGAAGAGTAAATATTGGACAGAAACTTCTTAATGAAAACTTATCTTTACTAAAAGAGGTTTCCACTAGATTTGGTGTACAGCCTCGATTTATAGTTTCTTTGTGGGGTATTGAAACTAACTATGGAAAGAATACGGGAGGTTTCTCTGTTTTATCTGCCTTAGTCACACTCGCTTATGATGGTCGACGCAGTAAGTACTTTCGAAAAGAACTCATTTACGCATTACAAATTATAGATCAAGGACACATAACGCCAGGTGATATGAAAGGCAGCTGGGCCGGAGCAATGGGGCAAAGTCAATTTATGCCTTCAAGTTTTATGAAATTTGCTTATGATTTTAACGGTGATGGGTCAAAAGATATATGGAATGATAAAGGAGATGTATTTGCTTCAGCCGCAAATTATCTTTCGGGTGTTGGCTGGAGGCCTGATATCACTTGGGGTAGGGAAGTGTCTTTACCACATAACTTTGATGCTAACCTTGCCAATATTAAAATTACAAAAAAAATGAGCCAGTGGAGAACTCTTGGGGTACGTCGTGTAGATGGAGCCGAATTGCCTCTACGTGAAATAAATGCCTCTATAGTAATACCTGGAAAAACTAGTGGCCCATCTTATCTCGTATATGATAATTTTCGTGCTTTATTACGTTGGAATAGATCTTACTATTTTGCTACTGCGGTAGGTATACTGTCTGATAAAATTTCTATTAATCAATAAAATTACTTTATATTCCTAAAATTGGTATGTTCATAATAGCTCGGCATAGATGAATAATAAATTTAAAAACCGTTCGTTTATATTAATATTATTGAGTCTGTTTGCTCTTATTTCGTGTGCAGAAACAGAATTAATTGTGCATACAGCTAAAACAGTGCGTAGCGATACAAAGCCGGCACCAGTAAAAAAATACAAAATAGGAAAACCTTATGAAATACAAGGCGTATGGTATTACCCTGCTGAGAACCTTAACTATACAGAAACTGGCATAGCTTCTTGGTATGGACCAAATTTTCACGGAAAATACACTGCTAATGGCGAAATATTTGATCAAAACCTTATAACTGCAGCTCACCGTACGTTACCATTGCCAAGTGTTGTTAAAGTCACAAATTTAGAGAATGGTCGAACTATTTCAATGAGAGTTAATGATAGGGGGCCATTTGCGCGAAATCGAATTATAGACATATCCCGCCGTGGAGCACAGTTATTAGGTTTTAAAGAAAAAGGAACGGCCAAAGTCAAGGTTGTAATTCTACCAGACGAATCTCGTAGAATAAAAATAGCAACACTTAACAACAAAAATTATAAATTAAATCAACCAAAAATTTTATCTTCACCACGCGAAATTATAGAAGAAAAAGTACTACCAAATTTTGGTGATAAAAGACAAACAACAAAAAAAATTGGAATGGTAAGTGCTTTTAGACCCAAACTAGTGATTTCAAAATTATCTGAAAAAATTGAACAAGTACCTATAGGTATAACTGGGATTTATATTCAAACAGGTACATATTCAAAACTAGAGAATGCTTTAAAAATGAGAGACCGTGTGTATAATTTAGGCCCAACTCAGATAAGTCGTTATAACGTTTTCGGTCGAGAAGTTTATAGGGTTCGTGTGGGACCACTGGATAACGTTCCGATTGCAGATGAAACATTAATTAAGCTAAATAATGTAGGTGTTCTAGATGCACGTATTATTGTTGAGTAAATTATATATAGTTAAGTAAGTTGGAGTTATTATTGTTATGATACTATTTGGCAAAAAGCATGCTATTTCCATGTATGCCACCATGTTTTTCTCTTGCCTATGTTTACTTAACATTTTTAGCTTAGATAAAGCTTCAGCTCTTTCATTTCAAACTAGTGCTAAACACGTCTTATTAATGGATTACGAAACCGGTACAGTCCTTTATGAGAAGGCAGCTGATGAAACGATGTTTCCCGCATCTATGAGTAAAATTATGACAGCTTTACTCGTATTTGATCGGTTAAGAGATGGAAGTTTAACCTTAAAAACAAAATTACCTGTATCAGAAAAAGCGTGGCGTATGGGTGGTTCAAAAATGTTTGTTCGAGCGGGTAGAAGTGTATTGGTACAAGATCTTCTTCGTGGAGTTATTGTACAATCAGGAAATGATGCTTCAATTGTTTTGGCAGAAGCTATAGGAGGAGATGAAAAAACATTCGCAAAAATGATGACCAAAAGAGCTCATAGTATAGGCCTAAACAGCAGCTTTTTTAAAAACGCTACTGGTTGGCCAGATTCAGGTCATGTTACCACCGCCAGAGATTTAATAAAATTAGCAAATTATATAATTCGAGAATATCCAGAATACTATAAATACTATTCTGAAAAAAAATTTACATACGGGAAAAGTCCAGCTGGTAAACCTATTACCCAAAATAATAGGAACCCACTATTATACCATGATACTGGTGCAGATGGACTTAAAACCGGTTATATTAATTCCTCTGGATATGGGCTAACAGCATCGGGAGTACGAAAAGGCCGCAGGCTTACAATGGTAATTCACGGCATGCGTAGTGTTAGGGCAAGAACAACAGAGTCTCGTAGGCTATACGAGTGGGGATTCCGTGAGTTTGATAATCTTACTCTATTTAAGGCAAATGAAATTGTTGACTCTGCTACAGTCTGGTTAGGAGATAAGCCTCAGGTTCCACTTGCATTACAAAATGACCTCAAAATTACTATTCCGATTGAGAATAAAAAGAATATGAAGGTGTCAATTAAATATGTAGGACCTATTTCCTCTCCTATACTTAAAGGTCAAGAAATAGGTGTGTTAGAGGTTAGTGGAGCTGGTATTTCTACTATTACTCGACCACTATTTGCTACCGAACAAGTAGGTCAATTAAATTATATTGGACGTATAGTTAGTGCTATAAGTTACATTATCTTCGGCGCTTCAGAAGGTTGAATTAATGAACCTTTTATTTAAGTTTCTAATTCTATGACCCAAAACATAAAATTTGGTAAATTTATTACATTTGAAGGAGGTGAGGGGACAGGTAAGTCGACGCAAATATTAAACTTGACGGAATACCTCGAAAGCTTAGGGTTTAACGTTATCAGCACGCGAGAACCAGGAGGTTCTAGAGAATCAAATAAGATACGTTCCATATTAGTGTCTGGTGACACCGATCAATGGGATCCAATATCCGAAGTGTTGCTTAATTTTGCTGCTCGCCGAGAACACTTTGTTAAAACTATTTTACCTTCACTTAAAAAAGGATACTGGGTGCTTTCAGATCGATATGCTGATTCAACAGTTGCTTACCAAGGATATGGTCACGGTGTTGATAAAGGCTTTATTGAAAAACTGTATTCTGACGTAATTGGTGATTTAAAACCGGACATGACTTTTATTTTTGATATGCCAGTGGAAGAAAGTCTAAAACGAGCTAATACACGTAATAAAGAAAATAATACATTAGAAGATCGTTTCGAGCGAATGGAACTCGAGTTTCACTATCGAATTAGGTCTGGATTTTTATCTATCGCTGCAGAAAATAGAGAACGCTGCAAAGTAATACAAGCTAATGGTAGTATTAAAAATATTTCGTATAACATCTGTAATTTAATTAAAAGTAGATTTGCATCTGAATTAGAAATACCAAAGGGCACTGATAGCAGAGATGGCTGACAATATAATATCAGGTATTGAATCTTCCCGTGTAACCAGCACCTTACTTGGTCATAACCATGCTGAAATAACCTTAGTCAAAGCATGGAAAACAAAAAAAATACCTCATGCTTGGATATTTTCGGGACCAAAAGGAATAGGTAAAGCTACTTTAGCATGGCAGTTTATTCGTCTAATTCATGCTGGCGACCAAACTGACAAAACTCAGGTAAGCCTTAAAACCAACCCAGACAATCAATTTGTAAAACACATTATCGCTGGCACGCATCCAGATAGCCAGCTAGTGCGCCGAAGCAATAATGCTAGACCTCCATATAAACTGCGTAAAGAAATATCAGTAGAAGATATTCGTTCTATGAATAAGTTTTTACGTTTTACACCAGCTCTTAGTGATTGGAGGACAGTTATAATTGATTCTGCTGATGAAATGAATTTGAATGCTCAAAATTCTTTACTAAAAACTTTAGAAGAACCACCAGCAAATACAGTAATTATTTTAGTTAGCCATATGCCGTCAAAATTATTACCAACAATAAAGTCACGTTGTCAAAACTTATCCATACACCCATTATCCAAAGAATATTTAGTACCGATAATTAACCAATCTATACCTAATTTATCAGAAAATGAAAGAATCATTCTTATGCGTTTATCGAACGGCTCTCCTGGAAGAGCGCTTGATCTGGCAGAGGGTGGTGGAGTTGATGTTTACAAGACATTGATAGAACTAATTTCGAGTTTACCTAATATAAATGGGATTAAGCTACATAAAATATCGGATAGTTTTTTTGGTGACTCTGGTGAAAATACTTTTCGATTATTTGTTTCATTATTACTTTGGTGGTTAGCTAGAACCATTAGATATATCTCCTTAAACAATATTGATACTGCTAAAGAAATACCAGACGATGAAGTTCAAATAATAAAATCATTAACGAAATCTGGTCTCGAGCCATGGCTCAATTGCTGGGATAGAATAAACAAACTATTATATCCATCCGAGGCAATTTACTTAGATAGAAAGCAAATAACTTTAAACGTATTTTCTGAGCTGGCAGAGGCAACACGTCACTAATGTCTAGGAAAACGTAGTTTAAGGATGTTACATAATGGCTGAAGTATTTTCTCGTTATTTAACACCACTTACTTATGCTATGTGGGTTACTATATTGGTCGGAGGTGTAGATCATTTTATTATTGGATTTTTACCTCCTATCGTGTCAGAAATTAATATATTTATAATGTTACCTTTACTAGCTATTGTTTGGTTCGGTCACAAACACAGAGCTAAATATAAATCAAATAAAAATTAATAAGAACCTCTTTAAAGTTAATATTAATTTTTATGTATAACTAAACGGAATTAGTTTTGAGTAAACAACCCTATTATATTACTACCCCCATCTACTATGTTAATGACAAGCCTCATATTGGACATGCATACACCACATTAGCATGTGATGTTTTAGCTCGTTTTCATCGGCTAGATGGAGATGATGTTCATTTTTTGACAGGCACTGATGAACACGGGCAAAAAGTACAAAAATCTGCCCAAGCAGCGGGGGTAGACCCACTAGAATTCACTGACCAAGTAAGCGAGAACTTTAGAGATCTAGCCAATAGCATGAATTATTCAAATGATGATTTTATACGTACAACAGAAGATCGACATTTTGTTTCAACTCAAGAACTATGGCTAAAAATACGAGATGCTGGACATATATACCTAAGTAGTTACGCCGGTTGGTATGCGATTAGAGATGAAGCTTTTTACAGCGAAAAAGAACTCACTACTAACTCAGATGGCAAAAAAATAGCTCCAACAGGAGCGGAAGTTGAGTGGGTTGAGGAGCCAAGTTATTTCTTTGATTTATCAAAGTGGCAACAACCATTACTAGATTATTATAAAGCTAATAAAAACTTTATTGCCCCTGAAAGCAGACGCAACGAAGTTATTAGTTTTGTTTCTAGTGGTCTAAATGACCTTTCTATAAGTCGAACTAGCTTTAAATGGGGTATTCCTGTGCCAGATGACCCTGACCACATTATGTATGTATGGCTGGATGCTCTAAACAACTACCAGACTGCTGTAGGTTATCCATCTACAGAAGAAAACACATATAAAAAGTATTGGCCTGCTGATCTTCATATGGTTGGAAAAGATATTTTAAGATTTCATGCTGTATATTGGCCTGCTTTCCTTCTAGCAGCTGGCTTAACACCTCCCAAACGTATATTTGCCCACGGCTGGTTATTAAACCGGGGAGAAAAAATGTCCAAATCATTGGGCAACGTTGTTTCAGCAGATGACTTGGTAAGACGCTATGGACTTGATCCCGTGCGCTATTATCTTTTAAGAGAAGTTCCTTTTGGGCAAGATGGATATATAAGTCATGAAACGTTAGTAGGAAGAATTAATAGTGATTTAGCTAATGATTTAGGTAACTTGGTACAGCGTGTTCTATCAATGATTAACAAAAACTGCGATAGTAAGGTACCCATACATCAGCAATTAGAAAGCCAGGATTTACAGATAATAAAGTCTGCTTCAGATGTTCTTAATACTATTAGGCATGAATTTGATGGCCAAGCATTTCATAGAGGCCTAGAAGCGATATGGAGGGTAGTTAGTGAAGCGAATAGGTACGTTGATTTTCAGGCACCATGGCAATTAAAAAAGACCAATCCAGAAAGAATGAGTACTGTTCTTTATGTTCTGGCTGAAGTCATACGAAGGCTAGCTATACTAGTGCAGCCTATCATGCCGCATAGTGCTTCACTCATACTAGAGCAACTAGTAGTACCACTAAACGAAAGAACATTTTCTCATTTAACAAAGTCTATGTTAACTGTTGGGGTGTTATTACCTAAACCTAAACCAGTCTTTCCAAGATATATTGAAACCGAGTAGGCCATTATTTTATGTTAGTAGATAGTCATTGCCATTTAGATTACAAAGACTTATCTAATGATATTAATAATATAGTAGAACGAGCAAATAGTAATAACATAGGTACAATGGTTACTATTTGTACTAATATTAGTAGCTTTTCTTCAGTAAAAGAAATAACCCATAAATTTGATAATATATACTGTAGCGTTGGAGTGCATCCTCATGCAGCAAGTGAGGAAGGACAAAAAAATCCTGAGAAACTAATAGAACATTCTAAATACAAAAAAGTGGTTGGAATAGGAGAGACTGGACTAGATTATTATTATGAATTTAGTACTAAAGAAGATCAAAGAGCTAACTTTTTAGTTCACATCGAGGCGGCAAGAAAGACAGGATTACCACTAATTGTTCATTCACGTGATGCAGATCAAGAAATGATAGATTTATTACAACGAGAGTATACGAAAGAGCCCTTTATGGGAGTAATGCACTGCTTTAGCAGCAGTCGTCAGCTAGCAGAAGCTGCGCTAGACATTGGGTTTTATATAAGCTTCTCAGGGATTATAACTTTTAAAAATGCAGATGAATTACGGTTAATAGCTAAAGATATACCTATTAATAAGATTTTGATTGAAACAGACTCTCCATTTTTAGCACCAATACCTAACCGTGGAAAACCAAATGAACCATCATTTCTTATTCATACAGCTAAAACATTAGCTGAGATTAAAGAAGTTAGTTATGACAATTTATCAGATATTACCACAGAAAATTTCTTTAATTTATTTAAACGAGCAAAAAGTGCTCTTTAGTCTGGTAAACATAAACATGACGGTGACGTCTTGCGGGTAATAGTACTAGGTAGTGGAAGTTCTGGTGGAACACCCGTTATAGGCCCAAATGGTTGGGGAAACTGTGATCCATCTAATCCTAGAAATTATCGAACTAGACCATCAATCATTGTAGAACATAAAAACACACGATTACTAATTGATACGTCACCTGATTTAAGACAACAGCTATTAAATGTTAATATATGGAACTTTGATGCAATCTTATTTACTCATGCACATGCAGATCATGTTAATGGTATAGATGATATTAGGTCTTTAAACCATTATAAAGGTATGACTTTACCGGCATATGCAACAAAATCAACCTTAATAGAAATACGTAAACGCTTCTCATATGTATTTGAAAAATACGATAAACACGCAAAATTTTTTAGACCTAGTCTTACACCGAAAATAATATCTCAAGAGTTTTCAATTGGCTCAATTAACATAATACCGTTCACTCAAACACATGGGCTAGGTGTTTCTACTGGGTTTCGTTTTAATAATTTTTCATATTCAACTGATGTTAATCATTTATCTACGGAAGCATTTAAAAAACTAGCAGGCACAGAAACATGGATTGTCGATTGTTTATCTGAATCATCTCATCCGAGTCACAGTCATTTATCTCAAAGTTTAGAATGGGTTGATAGATTATCACCAAAGTTAGCAGTATTAAACCATCTAAGTCATTTCCTTGATTATGATCAACTTAAGAGTAAACTTCCAGATCACATACAACCAGCTTATGATGGGATGATCATAAATGTTTAATAAGGTTAAAACATATAACACATATTTAACATAATATATATTATACGCTTTAGCCTTAGGTGTGCATCTTTAAAATATATAAGTCCCTATTATACAGAAAACAGACTAGATCCTAACTGATGAATAACAATGATATAAATAAACTCTTAAAAATAATGGCTCATTTACGAGACACAGAAAATGGATGTGAATGGGATAAAGCACAAACATTCGAAACAATTAGGCAATATACAATTGAAGAAGCATACGAAGTTGCCGAAGCAATAGATAATAGAGATATGGAGAGTCTTTGTGATGAACTCGGCGATCTGCTCTTACAAGTTGTATTTCATTCACAAATAGCTGAAGAGAATAACGTTTTTGAATTCAGTGATGTAGTAAACGCAATAATTGACAAACTAGTACGTCGTCATCCACATATATTTAATAAAAGTGAACTTATGAATGAAGATTTTACACAACAGTCATGGGAAAAAATAAAAGCCAAAGAGAGGGATGATAAAGCTTATACAAAGGGTAAAACAGCAAGTGTTCTTGATGATATACCTAATGCATTTCCAGCTTTAATTAGGTCAGTTAAAATTCAGAAAAGAGCTGCAAATGTTGGTTTTGAATGGGAGGACATAAAACCGGTAGTAGATAAAGTTGTCGAAGAACTAGAAGAGCTTAAATTCGAGATTGAAAATGGAATGAAATCTGACCGAATCCTTGATGAATCTGGTGATTTACTTTTTTCTTGTGTAAATCTACTCAGATATTTGAAAATAGATCCGGAAGCAGCACTTCGCTCTACTAATATAAAGTTTGAAAATCGCTTTAGATCTGTGGAAAAAAAATTGACCGAACAGGGTCGTAAACCATCTGATCTCACATTGAACGAACTGGAACTGTTATGGAATAAAGAAAAGTGTTCTATCTAGGTAACCAATTGAACCAAAAACGGACATTTAGCACTCTTAATGTATATTCCTGTTATCAATTCTATACTAAAATTGACTGAACAATATCCCATGATTTTTTATTGCAGGCACTAAGTAGATTACCAATAGATATTGTCACCTGGTAATCTCTGCCATCAAGCAAGGCACTGCACCCCCCTGCTTCGTTTATCATAAAAACACCTGCCGCATGGTCCCATGCTCTTAACCTTGTATACGCAGTAAAATGTCTCTCTCCGAGTAATAGTTGTATGTACTCATGCCCAGCACAATTAGGTTTGTATACCTTTTTTATATGAAAATTATTATTGTCTGCTTTATCAAATAATTTTTGCGGGGCTACTCCCGTAAAGTTTTTACTTTGTACATGCATATCAAAGCTTATACGTTGCGTTCCTATAAAAACGCCAGAACCAAGTTCGGTTTGCGCCAAAGTTCTATTCAAAGGTTCATATATCCATCCTGCAACTACTTCTCTTTTGTAAACAAGAGCTACAATGACAGCAAAGATATTGCTTCCTGAAGCAAAATTGTTGGTACCATCAATTGGATCAATGATCCATACTGGGTTGTCTTCTTCCAGAACTTTAAATGATTCTTGATTAACATATGTATCTTCTTCTCCAATAAATACACTATTTGGCAAAAGATTCTTTAACTCAGTACTTAACCATTGCTCAGTCTCTGTATCTGCAATTGTCACTAATTCTCCATGCTTTTTCTCAGAAATATCTATAGAAGTAAGCTTTTTATGGCGTGGGAGAATAATCTCCTCAGATACTTGCATTATCAATTCTGATACTTTTTGAAAGTCTAATTTTTTGATGAACATATGTGTTAATAAATCTATTCAGTTTTAGTTTGTGTGATTTTCCTACGTAAAAATAGAGTTTCGTTTTTTGGACTTAATTGAACTCTTATATGTGAAGACATGCTTTTATCATTACGTTCAATTACATTTCCATGCTGATAAAGCCAAGCTAAAGTAGCACCATCAGTTAATGGAATATTTACATCTAGTGTAATATGATTAACAGAAATATTTTGAGAAATTTGATCTAGTAGGTTATTACAGCCCTCTCCAGAGACACCTGATAGCGCAATATAATTTTGACTACGGTTAGCTTGATTGCGAATAAATTCTCGTTGTTCATCATCTAGTAAGTCAATTTTATTATAAACTTCGACAATTGGAGGAATGTTTTCAGAATCCAATTCTTTACCATTGAATAACTCAGTTAGTATTGAATTAACATTCTTTTTTTGTATTTCAGATTCTGGGTGTGCAACATCTCTAATATGCAAAACTAGATCGGCTGCAATTACCTCTTCTAAAGTTGACCTAAAGGCTGCAATTAAATGTGTCGGCAACTCTTGTATAAAACCAACTGTATCTGATAAAATAACTTTTTGACCCGAAGGTAATTTAAGAGCCCGCATAGTAGGATCAAGTGTAGCAAACAACATATCTTCAGCTATTACATTAGACTCAGTTAACAGATTAAATATCGTTGATTTTCCAGCATTAGTATATCCAACCAAGGAAACAATAGGCAAAGGAATTTGCTTCCGTGCCTTGCGATGAAGGCCTCGTGTTCGTCGAACCTGTTCTAACTGCTGCTTAATTTTAGATATTTTTTTATCAATCAAACGCCTATCTATTTCTAGTTGACTTTCACCGGGTCCGCCAAGAAAACCTGCACCTCCTCGTTGTCGTTCTAAATGCGTCCAAGACCTTACTAACCTGCTGCGCTGATATGATAGAGCTGCTAAATCAACCTGCAGCACCCCCTCCTTAGTTCTTGCACGATTACCAAATATTTCTATTATCAAAGCAGTACGATCGATAACTTTAACTTGCCATTCTCTCTCTAAATTTTTTTGCTGAACAGGACTTAATGTTAACCCAACAATTATTAATTCAGGTGTTAATTCTGAAATTATACTTTTAAATTCTTTTATAGTTCCATTTCCAAATAGAGTCGCCGGCCTTGGAGTTCGTATAGTTATTATTCTATGGGTTAATATTTTAAGACCGATAGCTTTTGCCAGACCTATAGTCTCAATTAAAGAGGATTTTGACGATCGGTTTTCATCAGTTCGCCCTCCCACTACGGGTTGAATAACTATAGTATTATAAGTGCTAACACTCTCATTCAGAGTGTTATTGGAGGTGCTTGAAGTCAATATAAGTTAATCACTAGTGTCTGAGAGATCAGTTTCAGGCTCAAATAAATGAACTGGTGCAACGGGCATTATTGTAGAAATTGCATGCTTATATACTAGCTGGGAATGAGAGTCCCTACGTAGAAATACACTAAAGTTATCAAACCAAGTTACTACTCCCTGTAACTTAACACCATTTATCAGAAAAACTGTTACTGGGGACTTACTTTTGCGAATGTGATTCAAAAATACATCTTGAACATTTTGAGATTTTTCAGCCATATTTTTATACCTCATTATTACTTATTATTTATTTACTGGCTGTTAGATGTTACTACTGATTCCTTTGTAGTGAGCACTAATACATAGCTAGTATCTGAGCATTATAACAGATATAGCCTAAAGATAATATTGGCACAAAGTCTAATTATAATTAAGAAATAATATTAAATAATACCTTTTTAGAATACTATATTTATTATATAATTAAGTTACTTACTGTCTATAATAAATATATAACATTAATTTATTTATAGTCAGATAAATGTTTAGAATTATTGATTTATAAATTAATTTATTACCTAAAAGAATTCTAATCTAACTGCAAACATTTTTTCAACTTTTCTTATAGCTTCTTTTGTAGCAAATAGTACAACTCTGTCCCCAGCTTGTATGATGGTGTTTTTATTAGCTCTTTCCACCTCATCTCTTCTAAGAATTGCTGCAACAATAACCCCTGCAGGGAACTTTGCATCTAATATTGTCTGACCAATTAAACTAGATGTTTCTAGAGCCTCTACTTCAATTACCTCTCCAAAATTCTCTCCAATGGGATGAACAGAGCGTATTCGACCACGACGAACGTATTGTAATATTGTAGACGCTGTTATGGCCCTCGGACTTACTACAACATCAATTCCAAGCGAGGCTAAAAGAGGACTGTATGTAGTACTATTTACTAAAGTAACAGCTCTTTCGGCTCCGTACCTTTTAGCTAATAGAGATGCAAGAATATTTACTTCATCATCATTCGATACTGCTACAACTGTAGCTGAATTTGCTATATTTGCTTCTATTAATATTTCTGGATCAAGTGCGTCTCCATTTATAACTGTTGTTTTAGAAAGCATTTTTGCTGCCGTGGTTGCAACTTGTTTATCAATTTCTATTATGTGAGCACTTACACCCGGAAATTCTTCCTCAATATCTACTGCTAAATTTTTACCTATATTTCCTCCTCCAATTATAACAACACGTCTTGCTTCTGGTTCATCATGTCCAAAGGCAGACATAGCTCTAGGTACGTGTGCTGCATCAACAACAAAATATACTTCATCTCCAACTTCAAGATGGTCATCGGCGCGTGGAACAATAGATTTACTTTCTCTAATTATGCCTACTATGGAAATGTGTAGATCGGGAAATAAACTAGTTAATTGACGAAGAGGAGTACTCAGAATTGGGCATTCATCATTACAACGCACACCAATTAATCTTAATTTATTATCTGCCAAGGGAATAATTTCAAATGAACCAGGCACTGTAAATCGACGACTAATAGCTCGAGCGACTTCTATTTCTGGCGATATAATAACATCAATCGGCATATTGTCATGACTAAATAAATCTGACCAAATTTGTTTACGATAACTCTGATCGCGTATACGAGCAATTTTTGTGGGAATATTAAAAAGTGAATGTGCAACCTGACAGGCGATCATATTAACTTCATCTGCATAAGTCACTGCTATAATCATATCTGCATCAGCTGCACCAGCAGACTCCAAAATATCTGGTAACGGTGCATGACCTACCATTGCCCTAACGTCTAACGTATCACGAATACGCTCGATAAGATCTGCGCTTTGGTCAATAACAGTTACGTCCACCTTCTCGCTTGCTAGCTCCTTCGCTATATTAGAGCCAACTTGTCCAGCACCACAAATTATTGCCTTCATAAACTTAAAATAACCCTCTTTAAAAGTACAAAATTATAAATAAAGTAATTATTAAGAATTAGAAACATTATTAGCTTCATCAACATCATTATTAGGTTGATCTATTGCTATAACACCGTTTTGTATACCCAATATTTTTAATTTGCGATGTAATGCTGATCTCTCCATACCTACAAAACTAGCTGTACGAGAAATATTGCCGCCAAAACGGGTTACTTGGGCGCTTAAATATTGGCGTTCAAACTCTTCCCTTGCTTCTCGTAATTGCATGCTTAGTAATTCCACATTGCTATCTTGTCGTAATATTGATGGAGAGATTCCTCCGATCTCTGGGGGTAACATATCTACCTGAATAGATCTATCTTCCTCAACCGGAGTCATTATTAATAACCAATCAATGACATTTCGGAGTTGTCTTACGTTTCCTGGCCAAGCATAACCCTGCAGTGAGGCCATAGCATCTGTTCCGATCTTTTTGGGAGCCAGGCCAGATAGTTGTGCTGACTGTTGCATAAAATATTCAGCTAAATAAGGCACATCATCTCTGCGCTGAGCTAAATTAGGCACTTCTAAAGGCACAACATTAAGTCTATAAAATAAATCTTCTCGAAAATTACCTTTTCCAATGTCATCTACTAAGTCTCGGGTCGTTGTAGCCACAACACGTACATCAACCTTTATTTTTTCTTTGCCACCAATCCTCAGAAATGTTTGTTCCTGCAAAGCACGAACGATTTTCCCCTGGGTTTCTAGAGGCATATCACCGACTTCGTCTAGTAGTAATGTCCCTGTATGGGCTTGCTCGAAAAGTCCAACTCTAGAAGGTAAATTGCTCCCTTCCCTTTTTTCTATTTCTGAACCAAACAGTTCTAACTCCATGCTTTCCGGAGCCATCGTTGCACAATTGATAACTATAAATGGCTGCTTAGCACGGGTAGAAAATTTATGGAGCATACGTGCAACAACCTCTTTACCAGACCCAGCTGGCCCTGATATTAATACTCGACTGCCAGTTGGCGCAGCTTTCTTTATTGCTTGTCTAAGTTGATTTATTGCTGTTGAATTACCCGTCAATTCACCTTCTGCACCGGCTCTTAATTTAAGTTCCTCATTTTCTCTTTTAAGTTGCGCAGCCTCTATCGCCCGTGAAACAATAACTAGTAGTCTATCCGATTTGAATGGTTTTTCGAGAAAATCATAGGCACCGTTTTTAATAGCCTGAACGGCCATTTCTATTGAACCGTGTCCACTTATCATAATAATCGGTATTTCTTGATAATCATTTTGAAAAAAATCTAAAAGTTTCATTCCGTCAATTTTGCTGCCTTCAAGCCAAATATCCAAAATAATAAGGTTAGGACGCCTGGAACCTAATTGTGATATAGCGGTGTCACTGTTATTAGCTTGGCGTGTTTCATAGCCTTCGTCTTCAAGAATTCCAGAAATTAATAACCGGATATCATCCTCGTCATCAACAATTAAAATGTCATGTGCCATCTAAAACCTATTAACTATTATATATCGCTGATGATGAATTTACTTGATTGTTAACGGCATCAAAAGAGTCTTTCCTAATAGGAAGAACGAGACTAACTTTAGCACCTATATTAAATTCATCTTTTAGTTTATTTTCTTTCGTGTCGATGCGATCGTCAATATTTAGAGTGCCATCATGTTGTTCCATAATTCGTTTAACGATTGCTAAACCAAGACCGGTTCCTTTAGCTCTAGTTGTAACGTAAGGCTCGGTGAGCCTATCTCGTTTATTTTCAGGCAATCCTCGACCATTGTCTTCTACTATTATTCTAATAAAATTTTTATCAGAGCTAAGAGAAACATATATTTCTCCTCTAGATAAGAGTTTTCCAGATTCTGGTATAGTACGACCCTCAATAGCCTCTATTGCATTACGTAGCAGATTAGTAACTGCTTGTGATATTAGTCCTCCGTCACACGCTGTCAAAGGTGTGCTATCAGAGAAATAGCTTTTTATTAGTACCTCTGGGTGCGCATTCTCTTGAAGAAGCACTGCATGCAAACATATAGCCGAAAGATCAGTTTCAGCAAATACCGGGTTTGGCATTCTTGCGAAATCTGTGAATTCATCAACCATTCTTCCGATGTCAGTAACTTGCCTTACGATGGTATCTGTACATTGTTCAAATGTATCTCTATCCGATATTATTTCTTTTGAATATTTACGTTTCAATCTTTCAGCTGACAACTGAATCGGTGTCAGAGGGTTTTTAATTTCATGGGCAATTCGTCTGGCTACATCAGCCCACGCTGTATTGCGCTGCGCCAATAATAATTCGGTCATATCATCAAAAGTAACAACGAATCCTATTACTTGTTTAGCATCATCTCTTTCAGCCGCAATACGAACATGCAGAGTTCGGCTCTCATTATCCCTAGTAATGGTTACATCATCCTCAATAAGACGATCAGCATTAGCTATAGCACGTTTTATCGATGGTTCCATCTCAGGAACAACATCAGCGAGGAACTTTCCATTTAATTCACTAGCCTCTGCCCCTAATAAAGCTGAAGCTGAACGATTAGGTAGATTAACTCTTGCCTTATTATCAAGCCCCAAAACACCTGCAGAAACACCTGCTAGGACTGCTTCTGTAAATCTCCTTCTATCCTCAAGTTGACGGTTAGCTTCTATAAGCTCACCTCTCTGCTCGTCTAATTGATAAGTCATTCTGTTGAATGCTCGAGTTAATATACCAAATTCATCAGTTGATTCATCTTCAGCTATTTGTACACCAATATTACCCATTCGCACTAATTCCGTACCACGCACAAGGCGTGCGATTGGCCTAGTTATATAATTTGCGAACCCTAGGCCCACTCCAACGGCAATAAGTAACAGTAATAGAGTTACTATTACAAAAATTGTCGCAAACTGTAGTTGTAAACCGGTACGTCGATGTTCAAGTTGAGCATATTCTTGTGCTGCCTTTTTTGTTCGTTCAACGTAATGAATAATATTAGAATCAACATACCTGCCAACATATAGATAAGTTTCTGGATTTGTATCAAGACTTATTAATGCACGCACCCTATCTCTAGCTTGACTAGTTAATATAACAATTTTTCCTTGTTCAGCTAGTTCAATATCGGAAGTAGGTGGACGTTCAAGTTCTAGTGAAGCAGTAAGCCCGGCTCTTGCTATCACTTTTCCATTCAGATCAAATAGTATAGCTTCTGGAAGATTTCGAAGGGCAGCTTGTATATTTACGGTCTCCTCAAATGATGCTAAATTCGAAGCTGATCTAGGCCAAGACCTGCTTAAATCTTGGCTCATTGCCGCTATATCAGCAGAGATAACACGCTTATGTTCCGCTAAGTAAGCATCAGCAACTACAACAGAATTTTCAACGGCCGTCCTTACTCTTTCGTTAAACCATGACTGTACTTGGGTATTGAAAATTAATGCAGCTAAAACAACAACTATTATAGCAGGTAGAACGGCTACTAGAGCGAATAATGAAACTAATTTTAGATGAAGCCTTGCCCCTACTGATCCCGCTCGTTGCCTAGTCCATAGTCTTACTAACACCCAGGTAATTGTAGCCCCAAGTAGCAAGACTAGAGCCAAATCTATAACGAGTAACACAAGAACTGTTTCTTGAGTTATGCCAAATCGTGAAACATTCGTTATAGCTATGAAAGTAGCAGCACCAGCCAATGCTGCCGCCATCATTAAAGCAATAGAATAACGGCGACCAAGTGTTCCACTCGTAGTTAACTTACCTAGTAAACGCAAAAACCAAGGCTCACGTCTAACAGACCCATTATTATATTCCCCAGTCATGTTATCGTAATTACTGTATTTATTTATGGTACTAGGGATTTTTTTTATACTCTGACCCATCGGTAATCTATCCAGAACCTATAGCTAAAGTTTTTCTAGTATGATTTTAGAAGAATTTCAAATAGCTTATTTTACGTTTCGTACAACCTCAATGTCCAATTCACGTAGTTTCTTTCGTAATGTATTTCGGTTAACACCTAATAATTCTGCAGCCTTTATTTGGTTGCCGTTGGTTGCTTCCAAAGTTAACCTAAGCAGAGGCTTTTCAAATTTACGCAACATTTCTTCATATAAGCCTGATGTTGGATAATTACCGTTAGTATTAGAAAAATATTTACGTAAATATATACCGACCGACTCTTCCAAGGAATAATTATTTTTTTCTTCTATGTTTTCATCAATTACAACTGAATCTGAAAGTTCTGTTTCGACCGTCATAAGATCTATATTTGATTGACTATAAAGAACGTCTAAACGCTGAATTAAGTTTTCCAGCTCTCTGACATTCCCTGGCCATCTATAGTTCTTTAACCTTTCTATGGCTTGTGGTTCAATTGTCTTAATTGATAATTTATCTGACTGCTTACCTCTAAGAAAGTGAGCAACTAATTCAGGTATATCTTCTGTACGTTCACGTAATGGTGGTATTCTTAATGGGACTACATTTAAGCGATAATATAAATCTTCACGAAACAAACCCTGTCTAACAGCATTTTTTAAATCTCTATGTGTAGCAGCTATTATACGTGCATTTGCAGTAATCGGGGACCGTCCACCAACACTTGTATATTCGCCTTCTTGTAAAACCCTTAATAACCGTGTTTGCGCCTCTATAGGCATATCACCAATTTCATCTAGAAAAAGTGTGCCACCGTCAGCTTGCTCAAAACGGCCAGCATATCTATTTATCGCACCAGTAAATGCCCCTTTTTCATGACCGAATAACTCACTTTCTATCAATTCTCTAGGTATTGCAGCCATATTAATAGGAACAAATTTACCATAACTACGCTTTCCATAATCATGTAAAGCTTTAGCAACTAACTCTTTACCTGTACCAGATTCACCCGTTATTAGTACCGTTAAATCAGTTCCCATAAGTCTTGCTAAAACACGGTAAATACCTTGCATAGCAGGAGATCTACCAATTAAAGGTAATTTATCTTCTTCACTTACTAGCTCAAGCACTTGAGACGATGAATCGCTAGTAACTTTTGGTTCAGTCAATGCTCGTTTTACGACCTCAACTAACTCTTTTAAATCGAATGGTTTAGGTAAATACTCAAATGCACCGCGTTCAGTAGCTCTTACAGCTGTAATTAAAGTATTTTGAGCACTCATTACAATAATACGTAATTCTGGCCGTAGTTTCCTAATGCGTGGAATCATATCAAGACCATTTTCATCTGGCATTACTACGTCTGTTATAACTAAATCACCATCTCCGTTTGAAATCCAGCGCCATAAGTTAGCGGCAGTACCTGTTGTTCTGACTTCGTGACCTAACCTTCCTAAAGCATGGCTAAGAACAGTACGAATGCCTTGATCATCATCAGCTATTAGAATAGTAGCTATACTCATGAAACTGACCTTTGTTCGTTTGGTAATTTTGGTAAAAAAACTAAGAACTCAGTTCGTCTGAACTCAGATTTTAGGTCTATCATTCCACCGTGATCATCAATTATCTTAGCCACCAAAGCTAAACCTAGGCCAGTACCATTTTGTTTAGTTGTTACAAAAGGATCAAACAAACAAGGCTTTATATCGTCTGGTATACCTTCTCCATTGTCACGAACAGAAACTTCTAACGGTAGATCAATATATTCCTTTCCTGAAGATACAGCTAGTCGAGAACCATGCCGAAACCGGGTTGCCAATTGAATCTCTCCTCCTGTAACCGGAGCAGCTTCAGCAGCATTTTTTATTAAATTTAAAAAAACTTGTATGAGCTGGTAACGATTACCATAGACTGAAGGTAATGATGGATCATACAACTCCGTTACATGTAAGTGTTTAGCAAATCCATTTTTAGCCAAACTAAGAACATGGTCAAGTATTTCATGTATATTTACTGCAGTTCGTTCTACGGGAAGATCATTGGTGAAAGGATCCATTCTGTTTACTAAGTTAACTATACGATCTGTTTCATCACAGATAAGTTTTGTAAGCTGTATATTTTCCCCGCTAACTACTTCTTCAAGTAGTTGGGCCGCGCCACGAATTCCTGAAAGAGGGTTCTTAACCTCATGAGCCAACATAGCGGCCATTGCAGTAACCGACCTTACTGCCCCTCTTTGGGTCATTTGACGATCTATCTGGTGGACAATTGATCGTTCCTGTATTGTTAGAATAACAACACTAGAGTTTTCTAATAATGCATTAACTTTAATATTTACCTCATGAGAACCTATTCTTGGACTTTCCAAATATATATTAGATTCTGCAACAGAGGCACCAGTCTTACGACATTGCTCAACCATTGAGATTAGTGGTGTATCTGATGGTATAAGATGTTTTAACAATTCACCATTAAGAATTGGTGCTCCAGCCCCAAGAAGCTGTTCCGCCGCATGGTTAACAAACAATATTATATTTTCTTTGCCAAGCGCAATCACTGCGTCACTCATAGAATTAAGTAAAGAACCTGGATCTATATAATTCATATTGCTTTTATTTATCACTTAATCCGCCACATATTTAATAAATTAAGCGGCAACATCTACTCTAAAGTAATAGTTTATAGCCGCTTCAACCTTAACAGGATCCATAGTATTATTAATTAAATTACGAAATGCATTTGCTTCTGGTAAACCTTTTGCGTACCAACCCATATGCTTACGAGCATTTCGCACACCAGATTCGACACCATAAAAACTAAGCATATCCAAGAAATGTGCTCTAGCTATCTGTTTGCGTTCATTTTGATTAGGTGCAGCTCCAACAATACCAGTGTTGAGATAGTCAGCTAACAATCCAGGTAGCCAAGGTTGGCCCTGAGCTGCTCTGCCTATCATGATTCCATCAGCACCCGATATCATTAGGCAATTAACAGCATCGGAAAATGTTTTAATATCTCCATTTGCAATTACCGGTATATTGACGGAATTTTTTACTTCTTGAATGAATTTCCAGTCAGAATTACCATTAAAAAATTGACAACGTGTTCGTCCATGAACAGTGATCATCTGTATTCCACAATCTTCGGCAATCTTCGCTAATTCTGGAGCATTTCTATTATATATATCCCAACCAGTCCGCATTTTAACTGTTACAGGTACTTGAACTGATTTAACTACCTTCGACATTATTTCACTAGCTAAAGACACGTTCCGCATCAACGCAGAGCCAGAAGCTTTACGTACAATTTTTTTTGCTGGGCAACCAAAGTTAATATCAATAATATTAGCTCCTCGATCAACTAATATCCGTGCCGCCTCAGCCATTGTTTCAGCGTCTATACCAGCTAATTGTACCGCTATAGGCCCTATCTCTTCATTTATTTTTGACTTGCGTTCAGATTGACGAGTTTTCCGTATCATTTCTTTACTAGCAATCATTTCAGAAAATACAAGTCCAGCATTATACAGTTTTGCCAAGCGTCTAAATGGTTTATCACTTATACCGGAAAGCGGAGCCATTAGGACTCTATTAGGAATATGTATATTTCCTATTTGTAATCTATTTAAATCGCCCATTTATTAGGCACTTCCTAAAATGATTAAAATATAAGCATTACTTAACTTATAATTATAAAATCAACAATATGTATAATTTATTTATATCATTACAATGTGAATATTCCTTAGCGAAACTGTCTTTAGAAAGTTATAATTAAGTATGGTAAGTTCTGCAGTTAAAAATATTGCTCTAATAGTCGCCGCAGGTCGCGGGATGCGTCTGCCAGGTAAAATACCTAAGCAATACAGAGTTTTATATGGGCACACTGTATTAAAGTGGAGTGTTTTGTCTTTTTTATTACACAGTAAAATAGACACAGTTCAGGTAGTTTATAATCCTGAAGACTCCGATTTATATGAATTATCTTTGGGCGACCTAGATCTTGCACCACCCATAAAGGGTGGTAAAAACAGACAAATTTCAGTTAGATTAGGACTAGAATCAATATCTGAACTTCGACCCAGAAACATATTAATACACGATGGTGCTCGTCCCATTGTTCCCAAGTCATTAATTGACAGGGTTCTATTCTCTTTAGAGAAAAATATAACTGCTATTCCAGTAATACCAATAAATGATACAATCATAAGAATTAATGAAAAGAAAATTATTCAAAACATAGACCGTACTGATTTATGGCAGGTTCAAACTCCCCAAGGATTTCATTTTGATGCTATATTGGAGGCCCATCAAAATAAACAAGATAATATATATACTGATGATTCATCAATTGCCGACTCCGTTGGTATACCAATTAACCTTATACCTGGCGCAAAGGAAAATATTAAAATTACAACAAAAAATGATTTTAATTATCTAGCTGAAAATGTATTACTCACTGAAACTCGAGTTGGATCAGGTTATGACGTTCATAGACTAGGGCCTGGCAAAGAAGTTCGTTTAGCAGGTGTTTCAATACCTAACGAGAAGGGCCTTATAGGACATTCAGATGCAGACGTAGTTCTCCATGCCTTAACAGACGGAATACTTGGAGTTCTTGGTGCTGGTGACATTGGAGAACACTTTCCAAATAATAACCCTAAATATAAAGATTTAGACTCTAAACATTTTTTGTTAGAGGCTTATAAGTTATTACACACTGTAGGGGGTAATGTCTTACATATAGATATCACTATCATTTGTGAAACACCAAAAATATCTCCATATCGTCATAAAATGAAAAGTAACATTGCTAGATTGTTAAAGTTAGAATTAGACAGAGTTAGTATAAAAGCAACAACCACAGAAGGACTAGGATTTACTGGCCGAAAAGAAGGAATTTCTGCTCATGCGACTGTTACCATAAGCATGCCTAAACATAAGAGTTATTAACTATGACCAAAAGTAATTCATATACAGGCGTTAAAAGTAGACTAGATATGCTAGCTTCGTACCTTGCAACTGGAGGAGGCATAGGTAATTTACCTTTAGCACCTGGCACCTGGGCTTCTATGGTTGCCGTACTTGTTGCCGTTTTTCTACATTTACTAGGAGGGCCATGGTTACTTTCTTTTGCAATAATTATTATTTTTCTCGTTGGAACATGGGCCAGCAATAAACACTCATTATCAATAAAACAAAAAGATCCTAGTAGCGTCATTATTGATGAATTTTGTGGGCAGTGGTTAGCTATACTTCCAATTGCAATGGATTGGAGATACTACGTAGTTGCCTTCATAATATTTCGCATAGCCGATATCTTTAAACCTTGGCCTTGTAAAAATGCTGAACGTATACCCGGAGGTATGGGCATAATGCTTGATGATGTATGTGCCGGTGTTTATGCTGGTGTGTTAACTCTTATGATAGCGACGTGGCTAGGAACAGAACAAACTTTACCTTTTTTGTCTACTTTGCTGGAATAATTGTGATGTTTGATACACAACTTCTTACAGACGCAGCTGAACTTCTCAAAATGTTTAGACGAGCAAAACTTAAATTGGCTACAGCCGAATCCTGCACTGGTGGCTTAATAGCTGGATGCCTCACAGAAATAGCAGGCTCATCTGATGTTATTGAACGTGGCTTTGTTACCTATTCTAATGAAGCCAAGCAAGAAATGCTCGGAGTACCAAAAATGTTAATTAGCCTAAATGGAGCAGTTAGTGAAAAAGTTGCCGTGGCTATGGCAGAGGGTGCTTTGACCCACTCTCTCGCTGATATATCAATTGCGGTAACCGGTGTTGCAGGGCCTGGTGGTGGTAGTAAAGAAAAACCTGTAGGCCTTGTTCATCTAGCTTGCGCAGGCCGTGGAAGAATAACCATAGTACATCATCAAATTTTTCCTGGAACTCGGGCAGATATAAGGGATGCTGCAGTCCAAACTGCTTTTACAATGCTGCGTTGTGCAGCTAACGAAGCATAACTCAATTCTAAAATTTCGGGAACATTATGGTAAAAACAAAAATAAACACAACTCCCTTTAATAGCCGTGACTTCTCGGCAATTTTTGATCACGTATCTATTGGAGTGCGTAATATAAATATATCCCTGAATTTTTATCGAGCCTGCCTTGGGGCGCTTGGCATGAAGGTTGTAATGGACAAAGGCTTTGCTGTGGCCTTTGGTAATGGCATTGGACGCCAGTGGCTATGGGTTAGTGAACCGATCGATAAGAATTTAGAAGTCAAGGTTAATAACGGAGCCCATTTTGCGTTCATCGCACATGACCGCAAAACCGTTCGTTCTTTTTATAAAGAAGCCATTGCAAACGGGGGAATTGATGCCGGAGCTCCTGGGCTAAGACCGGAATATATGGCAACTTATTACGGTGCTTTTGTATTTGATCCGGACGGAAACAAGGTGGAGGCTGTTTGTAGAAAAGACGAAGACGAATAACTATTTAGGACCATAGAGCGAATTAGCTCGTTTTTCAAATGCTCCTACCATGCGACTCACTGCTTCATGAAATAAAACCCCAATCATACTCTCCAATAATTTACTTCGGAATTCAAACTCAACAAAAAAATCGACTTTACAACCTCCATCTTCTACAGGTAGGAAAATCCAATTGTTATGTAAATATTTTAGAGGACCATCTACATATTCGACATCTATACGCGATGGCTCCGTGTCAGTCTCAGGACTTAGCTCTACCTTAGATGTAAAGCGTTCTTGTACCAGCTTTAAACCCACCACCAGATCTGACCATACAATCTCTCCTGTCTTAATATGTTCGCGTTTTTTAATTTTTGCTGCGATACACCAGGGTAAAAATTCGGGATATCGTTCAATATCAGCTACTAGATCGTACATTTGATCAGTACTATATGGCAGAAGGCGAATTTCTTTATGTTGCGGCACGGGTTTAGTAAACAACGCTATTGAGCTGCAGCCAGTTTTGCTACGCGCGCAGCGCACAATTTGGCAAAGTCATCGCCAGCATGATAGCTGGATCTTGTCAGAGGTGTCGCAGAAACGAGAAGAAATCCTTTTCCTTTGGCCATTTTTTCGTAGCCTTCAAATTCTTCTGGCGTAACAAAACGATCAATTCTAGCATGCTTGGAAGTTGGCTGCATATACTGGCCAACAGTTAGAAAGTCGACATCAGCTGAACGAAGGTCGTCCATTACCTGGCCAATTTCAGTTCTTGTTTCTCCTAAACCAACCATAATACCTGATTTTGTAAATATACTTGGTATTCGCGTCTTTACTTCATTAAGTAACTTTAAACTACCAAAATACCGCGCTCCGGGACGTACTGAAGGATATAAACGCGGTACAGTCTCTAAGTTATGATTGAACACATCTGGTGGAGTGTTAATTATATGATCTATAGCATTATATTTATCTTTAAAATCAGGAGTTAATATTTCAATGGTTGTTTCTTTTGCAGAACTGCGAATTGCTGAGATAACACTAGCAAAATGTTGTGCGCCGCCATCTTCTAAATCATCTCGATCAACAGATGTAATCACAACGTGATTGAGTCCAAGTTTGGATACGGAAAGACCAACATTTATTGGCTCTAATGGGTCTAGTGCTTTTGGTTTACCTGTTGCCACATTACAAAATGAACAAGCACGCGTGCAAATATCGCCCATAATCATCACAGTGGCGTGTTTTTTACTCCAGCATTCACCAATATTAGGACAAGCAGCTTCTTCACAAACTGTGACAAGGTTTAATTCTCTCATGATTTTACGAGTTTCGTGATATGTGTCACTATTGGGCACTTTAACCCTTATCCAACTAGGCTTTCGCTGTATTGGATTTGATGTCTTATTTCTTTTTTCTGGGTGCCTTAAAACATCAATATTTGACATGACATTTATACTTTCGTCACTCGTTTACTATATATGTATTGCGCGATCATACGCATCCATTACAGATTCTTGCATCATTTCGCTCAGTGTAGGATGTGGGAATACAGCTCTCATTAATTCCTCTTCTGTCGATTCCAAAGTTTTTGCTATACTATATCCATGAATTAATTCTGTTACATCACTGCCTATCAAGTGAGCTCCAATTATTTCTCCGGATTCACTATCAAATATAGTTTTAACAAACCCTTCCGTTTCGCCCAAAGCAATGGCTTTACCATTTCCTTGAAAGGGGAATTTACCTACACGTATTTTTTTACCTATACTTTTAGCTGTTTCTTCAGTTAAACCAATAGACGCAATTTGTGGTTGTGAATATATACAACTGGGTATATTTTCTATCATAAGTGGTTCATTTTCTTCGATCCCAGCTATTCTGTTCACGCATATAATTGCCTCATGTTCGGCTTTATGAGCTAGCCAAGGTGGTCCAACAAGGTCACCTATAGCCCATATACCGGCTTCAGCAGTAGCACACCAATCATCAACAACTATATGGCTCTTATTTACCTCTATTGATGTTTGATCTAAACCTATATTTTCATAATTTCCAACAATACCTACTGCAATAATAACACGGTCTACGGTGATTTCTGAATTCTCACCTCTTGAATCAGTTATAACTTTGACACTATCTTCTTTGGTGCTCATCGAACTAACAGTGGTGTTTGTACAAATATTTACTCCTCTACTTTCGAATGCCTTATGTGCAAAATCAGATATTTCTTTATCTTCAAGAGGTAATATCCTGTCTAAAGATTCTACTACTGTTACACTAGTACCTAGTGTTTGATAAAAAGATGCGTATTCAATACCTATAGCTCCTGCTCCTATTATTAATAAAGACTGGGGAAGTTTTTTTGGAACCATTGCTTCTCTATAAGTCCAAATCAATTTACCATCAGCTTCCAAGCCAGGTAGTTGACGAGCTCGGCTGCCAGTAGCAAGAATTATATTCTTAGATTCAACATTAGAAAATATTGAAGTATTATTTTCTATGGTTAGTTGATGATAGCCGTTTTCCTGACCCGCAAGTTTCCCCCAACCTTCAATAATATCAACTTTATTTTTTTTTAGTAAATATTCAACGCCCTGACTCAATTTTTTAGAAACGTTACGAGAACGTTTAACAATCTTATCCAAATCAAAAGATATATTTTCAGCTGTAATACCAAATTCATCAGAATGTTTAATCAAATTATAAATTTCCGCAGTTCTCAATAAGGCTTTTGTTGGAATACAGCCCCAGTTTAGACAAACGCCACCTAAATGCTCCGCTTCAATCAATGCTGTTGATAAGCCTAATTGTGAAGATCTAATAGCAGCCACATAACCACCAGGTCCTCCACCAACAATAATTAAATCGTATTTTTTATTTTCCAAAGTGTTTCCTGACCTACTTTGTCTAAAGTAACATCCCTAAAGGGTCTTCAATAAGAGTTTTAATAGAATTCAAAAACTGAGCGCCAATAGCTCCATCTACAACTCGATGGTCAACCGACAAAGTAGCTGACATGATAGAAGCAATAGTTATTTCATCATTTTTTACGACCGGTTTTTTTTCTATTTTTCCAACAGCCAGGATACAGCCTTGCGGAGGATTAATTATTGCCTGAAAGTTTTTCACCCCATACATACCTAGATTAGAAATCGAAAAAGTTCCACCTTGATATTGATCTGGGGTTAAAGTTCCGTCTTGAGCTTGAGTTACAAGTTCTTTCATCTCATTCGAAATTGTCATTAACCCTTTGCTGTTTGCATTATTAATTATAGGTGTAATTAAGCCATCATTTATAGCTACAGCAACCGATATATTAGCATTTTTGTATATTTTTATTCCCTCTTCTGACCACGAGGCATTAGCAGCTGGCACCTGCATCAGTGCGACGGCACACGCTTTAATAATCATATCATTAATTGATATTTTAAATTCATTGTTTTTAGCCCGTGAATTTAAATCATCTCTTACATTCAATAGATTATCAATTTCACAATCAACGGTAAGATAGAAGTGAGGCACCTCCTGTTTAGCTTCGGTGAGCCTTCTAGCAACTACTTTTCGGATATTACTGATCGGCAAAATTTCATAATCAGAATAATCTTCTTTATATACTTGAGGTATATCGTTTTTAACCACTGGTATATCTGGTAATGAAAAAGCTTCAATATCAGCTCTTATTATTCTTCCATTTGGGCCACTGCCATTGACCAGGGCTAAGTCTATTTTTTGTTGTTCCGCCATACGACGTGCTAGTGGACTAGACTTTATACGTTCTTGAGTATCAACATTTCTACTACGATTATTTACATCTGAATTCAATGCTTCATCTTGCATTGGATTTGCTAGGTTATCAGAGATAACATCTGAATCTTCAACGGCTTTGGTGTCAGTCGTAGACTCCACCTTATTAATATTAATATCCATACCTTCAAGATCAGACTGGGTCTCTCCTTCTTCTAAAATAATTGCGATAGGAGTATTAACTGGTATTTCTTCGGTGCCCTCTGATATCAATATTTTTGCTAAAATACCTTCGTCAACTGTCTCCAACTCCATTGTTGCCTTGTCTGTTTCAATTTCAGCAATCACATCTCCAGGAGAAACTCTATCACCTTCACTCTTAACCCAAAGTGTTAAATTTCCTTCCGTCATTGTTGGCGATAGTGTTGGCATTAGAATTTTAATAGGCATAATTAGTACCTCCTAAGCCAGTAAACATTAGTTATTATATGTGACATTAGCAGCAGCTGTAACTATATCCTCAACTTGAGGAAGTGCCAGTCTTTCCAGATTGGCTGCGTAGGGAATTGGAACATCGGCACTATGAACTCTAGCAACAGGTGCATCTAACCAATCAAATGCTTGCTCCATAACTAAGGCAGAAATCTCTGATCCAATACCAGCAAAAGGCCATCCCTCTTCAACTGATACCAATCGATTGGTTTTTTTTACTGATCTAATAATAGTATCTATATCTAATGGCCTTAGTGTACGAAGATCAATAATTTCCGCCGATATACCATTTTCAGATAATATTTTAGCTGCATCTAAAGATCGTTCAACCATCAATGAAAACGCACAGATAGTTACGTCTGACCCCTCTCGTAATATTTTAGCTTGACCAATTGGTACAGTAAAGTCTTCTGAAGTAGGGACATCAAACGACTTGCCATATAGCAATTCATTTTCAAGAAATATAATAGGATTTGGATCACGTATAGCTGACTTTAATAGTCCCTTTGCATCTGCTCCTGAATAAGGTGCTATAACTTTTAACCCTGGGCAATGTGCATACCAACTGGCATAACATTGAGAATGTTGGGCTGCTACCCTAGTGGCAGCTCCATTCGGGCCACGAAAAACCATAGGAGCATGCATTTGTCCACCTGACATATAAAGTGTCTTAGCCGCTGAATTTATAATCTGATCAACTGCCTGCATAGCAAAATTAAAAGTCATAAATTCTATTATAGGGCATAAACCATTAAGGGCGGCTCCTATACCCACACCAGCAAATCCTTGTTCAGTAATTGGAGTGTCTATTATACGATTTTCACCAAATTCTTCTAGCAAGCCCTGACTTACCTTATAAGCTCCCTGGTATTGTGCTACTTCTTCTCCCATTAAGAATACATTTGGATCACGTCGCATTTCTTCAGCCATAGCATCTCTTAAAGCTTCTCGAAGAGTAATATGCTCTGTTTTTTCGAGATGTGTGACTGCAACATTCATTTAAAAGTACCCTTTACTTATTTACTGATATTTAAGGCTTTCTTTTAATATTAACTTAATACATCTGTATAAAGTTCTGATGGATCAGGCTCAGGACTATTTTGCGCGAATTCCGCAGCTTCATTAACTAAATCACGTATTTCTCTATCATAGGATTTTATAGATTCTTCAGTTATTCCTTTAATTTTTAATAAAATTAATTTTAACGTATCAAGAGGATCTTTTTCAGAACGAATTTTTTGAACCTCCTGTTTTGTTCTATATGCTGCGGGATCTGACATAGAATGCCCACGATACCTGTAGGTTTGCATTTCTAATATAATCGGACCATTCTTGTCTCGTACGAACGATAAGGCATCCCTTGCAGCAGAATTTACAGCCCTCACATCCATTCCATCAATTTGCTTACCGGGAATTCCATAAGCCTGACCCCGTTGCCATAGCTCTGTACCAGCAGAAGCACGTTCAACAGAAGTCCCCATTCCATATCTATTATTTTCTATAATATATATAACTGGCAACTGCCATAGAGCAGCCATATTAAAAGATTCGTAAACTTGCCCCTGATTTACGGCTCCATCACCAAAATACGTTAAGCAAACTCCATTATCTTTTTTGTATCGATGAGCAAAAGCTATACCCGTTCCCAGAGGGACATTTGCTCCAACTATTCCATGTCCTCCGTAAAATTGTTTTTCGGCAGAAAACATATGCATTGATCCACCTTTACCTTTAGAGTAACCATCTCTTCTTCCAGTTAGTTCAGCCATTACACCTCGCGGCTCCATACCACAAGCTAGCATATGCCCATGATCACGATATGTGGTTATTACTGTATCTTGACTTTCTAGAGCAGCCTGCACGCCGGTAACTACCGCTTCTTGTCCAATATAAAGATGACAAAACCCTCCAATCAAACCCATACCATACATTTGGCCTGCTTTTTCTTCAAACCTTCTTATCAATAACATTACTTTGTAAAAATCGAGTAGTTCCTCAGAACTATGCTCGACTGAAATATTATTACTTTTTCGCGAAGATTTAATAGATTTTTTTGAACCTTTACTAACTGATGATATTTCAGCCGTGGCCATAATAGCTTCCTTTTACTTAAAAAATAGGCCCTCGATTTCATAACGAAAATCAGACGAATGATGTATTATAATTCGTATCAAATAGCAAAAAACATAATAATAAAAGTCAAATTGATAAATTAACATAATTAGGATTAATCTACCATTGTATTGCGAAATATAAATACGTTATTAGTAAGTAGAACGCACCAAAATTACCCAGTGCTGATATTTAGTATTTTTGTTAATTCGATATTTTAGAGGAATTAAGTCTTGGTTGGGCTAGTTAGAGACACCCGAAATAATAACTAATTCATCAGGATGTACGTAATTTAACATTAAGCGCACACGTTCTTCCAACATATCTGGATCTAAGTTATTCTTTCCTAACAAATTAACCTTCTGCTTTAATATTTTTTCTGAATTATTTATCTTTACATAAGTAATTTCAGCATCTTTCACTTTTGATTGAAGTTCAAGCATAGCAATAACTCCATGATTTCCATGGAATATGTGATATGTAAAATAAACAAGCACTAACGCACCAAACAGTGTTAACCATATGTGTCGTGCTCGCAAACGGATTTCTTCAAATACTGTCATTTGCCCATGGAATCACAATGTAATTCGCGTCGTCAAGTTTTAAAGTAAATATTTACTACTAAGCAGGCAAGATTGAGTTACCAGCGTAACAAGCTAGCGGACCCAATTCGTGTTCAATCCTTATTAATTGATTATATTTAGCTAAACGGTCTGACCTACTTAACGAACCCGTTTTTATTTGTCCGCAACAAGTGGCTACTGATAAATCTGCAATTGTATAGTCCTCTGTTTCTCCAGAACGATGCGACATAACAGCAGTATAGCCAGCATTATGAGCAATCTTGACCGCCCTTAGAGTTTCTGAAAGAGTCCCAATTTGATTAACCTTTATTAACACTGAATTTGCTAATCCTTCTTTGATACCCTTACTCAATCTTTCCGGATTAGTAACAAACAAATCATCTCCTACTAATTGAACATTATTTCCAATTAGTTCAGTGAGTATTTTCCAGCCTTCCCAATCATCCTCATCCATACCATCTTCAACAGAAATAATAGGATAATGTTTACATAAAGTATCAATATATTGCGCCATTTCTTCTGAATTAAGTTTTTTACCTTCTCCAGCTAGATTATAATAACCATCTTCATAAAATTCCGAAGAAGCAGCATCAAGCGCTATAAATACGTCCTCTCCAGGTTTGAAACCAGATTGATCTATAGCTTTGATAATATAATCTAATGCTTCCTCTGAACTATTAAGGTTTGGCGCAAATCCTCCTTCATCTCCAACATTTGTATTGTATCCCTTTTTAGATAATTGATTACTCAGTTCATGAAAGATCTCTGACCCAATTCTTATAGCTTCGGTTACATTCGGAGCTCCGACAGGCATTATCATAAATTCCTGAATATCTATTGAATTATCAGCATGGACTCCTCCATTAATAATATTCATCATAGGTACTGGTAATATTACGGCTTCTTCACCTCCTATATATCTATATAGAGGTAAACCAACTTCGTTCGCCATCGCCTTAGCAGCAGCCAAAGAAACTCCAAGTATAGCGTTAGCACCAAGACGAGATTTATTTGGAGTTCCATCTAGATCAATCAACACTTGATCTAAAGCCTCTTGGTCTTTTACAGAGTAACCAGATATTGCTTGGCTTATTTCATTATTTACAGAACCAACAGCTTTCATTACCCCTTTTCCACCATATCTTGACATATCTTTATCGCGTAATTCCACGGCTTCATAGGCACCTGTTGAAGCACCTGATGGTACGGCAGCTCGGCCAAATGCTCCAGACTCCAAAGTAACATCAACTTCAACTGTAGGGTTTCCCCTACTGTCAAGAATTTCACGTCCTTTAATGTTGTGTATTTTACTCATTCTTATGGACTCGTGTTGATTTACAGTTTGTTGTCTTAATTTATAGTTGAGCTTTGCAAATTTGATCAATATCAATAAGAGTCCTTAAAACATTTGGTAACTCTCTAATGTTTATCATATTAGGTCCATCACTTGGCGCTTTATCAGGGTCCTCATGAGTCTCTATGAAAACAGCCGCAACTCCAATCGCAACGGCAGCACGGGCCAAAACCGGCGCAAACTCTCTTTGTCCACCACTTGTACTTCCCTGTAAACCCGGTTGCTGGACGGAGTGAGTAGCATCAAATACAACTGGGCATCTTGTTTCGGTTGCCATAATTGGTATTGATCGCATATCCGTTACGAGATTATTGTAACCAAAGCTGGTTCCACGTTCACAAACTAAAATTTGATCATTGCCTGCATTAACAGCTTTGGCTACCACATTCTTCATATCCCATGGAGCCAAAAACTGTCCCTTCTTTATATTTAATGGTCGTCCTGTTTTAGCAGCTGCTTCGATCAAATCTGTCTGACGACATAAAAATGCAGGGATCTGTATAATATCTACAACCTCAGCTACGGTCTGACATTGGTACGCTTCATGTACGTCTGTTATTACAGGAAGACCACTAGTCTCGCGTATTTCAGCAAATATGGGCATACAATCATTTAAACCCAGTCCACGTTTGCTGCCCGCTGAAGTTCTATTTGCCTTATCAAAACTTGTTTTATAAATAATTTCGATACCCAAGTTTTTTGATATTTCTGAAAGAGCAGAACTCATTTCTAGTGCATGCGAGCGTGATTCTAACTGGCAAGGACCTGCAATTAATTTTAAGGGCTTATTATTAGCTATAACAATATCGCCAACTATGACTTGGTGATTTTTTTGCATGCTTACACTAATCTTGACTGATCTATAGCTGCGGCTATGAAAGAACTAAATAAAGGATGGGGGTCAAAAGGCTTTGACTTTAACTCTGGGTGGAACTGCACACCTATAAACCAAGGGTGACCTAGTAACTCTACTGTTTCAGTGAGCACCCCATCAGGTGATAAACCAGAAAAAATCAAGCCTACTGCCTCTAACCTTTTTCTATAATTTATATTTACCTCGTATCGGTGTCTATGTCGTTCATGGATTTTTGTATTTCCATAGATATTAGCTATTAGGCTGTCGCTTTTAAGTTCAGCAGGATAAGCTCCAAGTCGCATTGTTCCACCTATATTATCTTGGCCAGAACGTCGCACAAGCGAATTCCCTTTATGCCACTCTGTCATCAATCCTACCAAGGGTTCAGGACAGGGACCAAACTCAGTGGAACCTGCGTTTGATATGCCCACAAGGCTACGAGCTGCTTCAATGACTGCCATTTGCATTCCAAAACAAATACCAAAATATGGAAGCAAACGTTCCCTTGCGAATTGTGCTGCACGCATTTTACCCATAGAGCCCCTTTGTCCAAAGCCCCCAGGTACAAGAATCCCGTGAACATCACTTAATAACTCTAAAGTGTCTTCATTTTCAATTATTTCAGAAGAAATCCAATTAAGATTAACTCTTACATTGTTCGCTATACCTCCATGAGAAAGTGCCTCTGATAACGATTTATAGGCATCAGGAAGATCAGTATATTTACCAACTACTGCTATTCTCACTTCCCCTTCAGGTTCTCTAATAGATCTAACTATATGTCGCCATGGGTCTAAATTAGGTTTTTTTGAGGAATCAAGCTTGAAATGATTTAAGACTTGAGTGTCCAACCCGTCCTCATGGTAATTTATTGGCACTTGATAAATAGTATCTACATCCAAAGCGGAAATGACCGCATCAGGCATAATATTACAAAATAGTCCAATTTTATTCCGATGAGAATTAGGAATTGGTCTATCGCAACGACAAACCACCATATCTGGACGAATACCAACACCTTGTAATTCTTTAACCGAATGCTGAGTTGGCTTAGTTTTAAGTTCTCCAGCAGCTTGAAGATATGGAACAAGTGTTAAGTGAACAAACATAGCTTGATTGCTACCCAGCTCATTGCCTAGCTGCCTAATGGCTTCAAGAAAAGGTAAGCTTTCTATATCACCGACTGTACCACCAATTTCACATATTATAAAATCTTCATCGTTCAAATCTGCTGTAACAAATTTCTTTATAGCGTCTGTAACATGAGGAATCACTTGTACCGTGCCCCCTAGATAATCACCACGACGCTCTTTACCCAATACCTCTGAATAGATACGCCCTGTCGTAACATTATCTGATTTAGTTGCTGCCACTCCAGTAAATCGCTCGTAATGTCCTAAATCTAGATCAGTTTCCGCCCCATCATCAGTAACAAAAACTTCACCATGCTCAGTTGGACTCATGGTACCAGGGTCAATATTGAGATAAGGATCCAGTTTTCTTACCCTTACGCTATATCCCCTTGCTTGTAATAAAGCACCAAGCGCAGCGGAAGCTAGGCCTTTTCCTAGAGAGGAAACTACACCACCAGTAATAAAAATAAACCGTGTCTTCATATAATTACGTTGTACCCGATTAAACAATTATTTGACAAATAATGAATACCCATGAACATTTTAATTCTCTTCCTTGAAATTAAAATGTTCATTGGCCAGTAGGTACCGCCGGTGTTTTTGGTTCCAAGGGTACAGACTCCACTGGCGTAGTAACTTTTTGTATTACTGAAGGAGAACTATTATCACCACCAGCTAATATTGCTAAACCAATACTAGTTATAAAAAATGACCCGGCTAATACACCTGTTGCTCGAGTTAAAAAATTTGCGGTGGCACGTCCATCTAATAGTCCACCCATGCCCCCACCACCTGGTCCGGACCCACCAAGACCACCGAGTCCCCCTTCTGACTTCTGAAGAAGAACAGCACCTACTAAAGCTATAGCTAAAAGTAAGTGAATTACTAATATAATTGTTTGCATTGTATTTTCACCCTACATCCCGGTAAGGGGTAATTTCATTAACTATGTAACTAAGACTCTAGATACTTAATACCTTCGTTGCATTAATTCCAGTAATAAACACGATTCATTTATAATCTATTGCAGATACTATATCACAAAAATCTTTGGAGTTTAAACTAGCACCACCAATTAGACCGCCATCTACATTGTTTATTGCTAATATAGATGCTGCATTATCTGGTTTCATTGAACCGCCATATAATAAACGAATTCTCTTAGCTTGCTCGCCAATACGCTCCTCTAAACAGTCACGTATGTGATTATGGACTGAAGCTATCTCATCATTAGTAGGGGTTTTTCCAGAACCTATAGCCCAAACAGGCTCATAAGCTACAACTGTATTAGCACCATTAATTAAAGTAATATCAGTCGGGAGAGAAGCTTCTAATTGCTTAGTTAACACAGTGATAGTTTGATTATTTTCGCGCTCGTTTTCTGTTTCACCAATGCAAACAATTGCGTTTAATCCAGCTTTTTGCGCTGCCATAACTTTTAACCGTACCATATTATCTGATTCATTTAATACATGCCTCCGCTCAGAATGTCCAAGAATTACATAACTGGCTCCTGAATTTATTAACATGGAAGCACTAATTTCTCCTGTATATGCCCCTGATACTGCTGCATGACAATTTTGTGCACCAATAGCGATAGCGCTATTTATTAAAGCTTTAGCTAAATTCGATAAAATTAATGCGGTTGGACAAATTAATAAATCGCAATCAGGAGAATCTTGAGATCTAGAGTACTCATCTATAGATTCAGCAAGCTCTATACCTTCAGATATCATAACATTCATCTTCCAATTAGCAGCTATTAACTTACGCCGTGTGACCATGATTTCACCAAACTTATATATATTAAGTAAAAATACTTTTAATTAGTGTTAATGCACTAGCTAACGTTTAAACTTTGATCAATAGTTTTTTTTATAATTCTTAGTATATTAGGATTGCTTGCCCGTCCCGAATGCCATCACTATGATAAGCTAAGTTTGTATAACCGTCGTAAGATGGATATTTTGTTAAAGGATTTAAAAATATGCTTGAAACACTCCGTCGTATTTCAAAAGGCTGGATAATGAAAATTATTCTAGGTCTATTAGCCTTAACATTTGTTGTTTTCTTTGGTTCAACGGATTTTGGTGGTCGCGGAGGAAGTTCTAATAGTGAGGCGGTAGTTGAAGTTGATGATATTAACTATTCACTGAGACAAATAAGTCGTGAATTTAATTTACAGTTACAGCAAATTTCTAGAGCAACTGGTCGCCAAATAAAATTACAAGATCCAATAGCCTCCAGCTTATTAACTCAAACTATTAATACGATGGTTACCAGATCCCTGTATGATTTGGCGGCACGTGATTTAGGAGTAGTAGCTTCAGATAATGCAGTACAAAAATCAATTCGTGAGATTGAATATTTCAAAAAACCTGACGGAGGATTTGATCCTGAATTATTTACTAGTTATTTGGGAAAAATAGGAATGAGTGAAGAACAGTTTTTCATAGGAGCAAGGCAAGATCTTAAGAGAAGTCAGTTTTTAGGTTCATTGCGTGAAAGTATTTCTGTTCCTCAACCAATGATTAAATCGCTCTATAACTATCGTAACGAAAAAAGAATTGCGGAAATACTAAATATTGACCCTTTAAAGTTTAAAGGATTAAAACTTCCAGATGAGACCCAAATATTAAAATATTATGAGGAATCAAAAAGTAATTTTCAATCTCCTGAGTACAGAAATGTAACAGTGGCATCTTTATCAATTAGCAAGTTAGCGGCCAACACAACTATTAGTGAACAAGAAATAATTGATGCCTATAATTCAAATACCGATGATTTTATCGAGCCCGAAAGACGCAAATACAAACAAGGGATATTCCTAGATAAAGAAAATGCCATAAAAGCTATGTCATTACATAACAAAGGCTCATCGTTCAGTGAGTCCGTTAATAAATTATCTGGTTTTCCTCCAACAACTACAGGCCCAGTAACTCTTAACCAAATTGGCGAAGAAGCTTTAGCAGAAAAAATATTTTCTACTAAAATTAATGAAGTTCAGGGCCCAATTGAAAGCTCTTTGGGGTGGCATTTAATATTAGTGGAAACAATTATTGATTCAAAGCTACAACAACTTAGCAGTGTTAAAGAACCGTTAAAAAGGGCTCTTTCTTTCATAAAAGCAAGAGATAATATTATTAATACTCTTAATGATGTTGAAGATAGTCTAGCTGCTGGTTTAACACTTGAGGAAGTTTCAAGAGAGAACAAATTAACAATTCAAAAATTGGATCCTTTTAATTCTATTGGATTAACAACTAATAACAAAAATATTGCATTTGAACCTGTGGTTGATTTGGTTAGAACTGCTTTTTCAACGACCGAAGGAGAGATGAGCAATATTATTGAAACTTCCAGTGGTGGCTTTTTTGTTCTTCGTATTAATAAAGTTATACCTAAGCAGATTAAACCACTAAATCAAATACGTCAGAGCGTAGTAGATTCATGGATGAAGGAAGAGCAGAAAAACTTAGCTATTATAAGTGCTAAAAATATAGCCCAGAAAGTTAGCTCTGGAATAAACTTAAAAAGTGTCTCCATAGATATTGGAGGCAATTATTTAACGACAAAACCTTTTGATCGTGCTGGACGAGGAGCAAATATAGAGCCAGATATAGTAACTTCTATGTTTAAAAGCGATATAGGTGATGTGGTTCATTTAGAAACAAAAGAAGGAGCAGCAGTAGTACGCCTACTAAAGGTTAATAAAGTTAAGTTTGAGAATGCCCAAAAAGAAGTAATTGATAATTTACGTACTCAGTTAGCAGAAGGTTTGAATCGTGACCTCGCAGAACAACTTACAGCTGAGCTTAAAAACCGTTACTCTATTGACGTTAATAGAGACACTATTGAGGACTCTTTGCTCTCAAAATGACACAGTTTCCTGACAAAGATTCATTTTTTGTAAAATATAAATCTGGTATTCCTCAGGTCTTTTGGATCGAGCTAGTTGCAGACTTAGAAACACCTGTGTCGGCAATGTTAAAGCTAACTAAAAATAAACCTTATAGTTTTCTTTTAGAATCCGTTGAAGGTGGAAAAGTACGTGGGCGTTATTCAGTCTTAGGATTTGACCCAGATTTGATATGGAGATGTTTTGGGAATAAATCCGAAATAGCAGAAGTTATTAACGGAACGGTCTCTGGTTTTATCCCTTGTGATAAAAAAAGTTTGGAAAGCTTATCATCACTAATATCCAACTCCAAAATAGACCTACCGGAAGAAGTTCCTCCTTCAGCCGTAGGTCTATTTGGTTATATGGGATACGACATGGTCCGTTTGATGGAAAAAATTCCTGATTCCAATCCTGATGTTATTGGCATACCAGATGCAATTTTCATAAGGCCTATGGTAACTGCTGTTTTTGATAATGTTGCAGACAAAATAACCCTAGTTACTCCCGTATGGCCAGATTCAAATGTTAATGAAAATGAAGCCTACAATGAAGCTAAAAAGCGTCTAAATAAATCAATATTAAATCTAGACAACATAGTTTCAGGCAGGCCTTTATCATCCATGAATTCGCCTGAAACATTACCCCAGCCTGTTTCAAATACTACGCGGGAGGGTTACCACTCAATGGTAGAAAAAGCTAAAGAATATATTCGATCCGGAGATATATTTCAAGTAGTGCCATCCCAGCGATTTACCCTACCATTAAAAGCATCTCCTATGGCTTTATACAGAGCGCTAAGAAGACTAAATCCCTCGCCCTTCCTTTTTATCATAAATATGAACGATTTTTCATTAATCGGTTCTAGCCCAGAAATCTTAGTACGTTTACGTGACAATCAAATTACTGTGAGACCAATAGCCGGCACTAGAGTGCGCGGTAAATCTATCGAAGAAGACAATGCTCTCGCTGAAGAATTATTAGCTGATCCTAAAGAACAAGCAGAACATTTAATGCTTCTGGATTTAGGCCGTAATGATGTTAGTCGCGTGGCTGAAGTGGGAAGTGTGAAAGTAACAGAAAGTTATAAAATAGAACGCTATAGCCATGTAATGCATATTGTATCCAATGTCCAAGGACAATTAAAAAAGTCATATAATGGGATTCAAGCACTGATTGCAGGTTTTCCTGCAGGTACTGTGTCAGGAGCACCAAAAATACGTGCAATGGAAATCATTGATGAGTTAGAGACTGAACGTCGAAGCTTCTATGCCGGTGCAGTCGGGTATTTTGGTGCTAATGGAGATATTGATACATGCATAACACTTAGAACGGCACTGGTTAGAGATGGCAAAATGTACTTTCAAGCTGGTGGAGGAGTTGTTGCTGATTCTGATCCTGAGTCAGAGTACCAAGAAAGTAACAATAAAGCCAAAGCCTTACTTAAAGCTGCTGAAGAAGCCGAACGTTATGATAATGTTGATAAATAATTATTATATTGTTTTCGTATGATAGTTTAAAAAACATTATTCATTACTAGTAGTAAACTTAACAACAGCTGAAAGAGGAACCAACAAAAAACCACGTTTCTCGACTTCAGGAATCCATTTTTCTAAAGCATATAGAGTATTATTTTTTGGATGACCAATAGCCACGGCATAACCGTTTTGTGCAGCAATCTTTTCTAAACGAGCTAACTCAGAATTGATTGCTGAAAGTTCGCCTTCATGATCTATAAATACGTTTCGTTCTACGATACTTGCTTTTAAATCAAGAGCTATATCTAACCCTACTGTTTTGTTTGACGTGCGACTATCAAGAAAAAATAAACCTCGTTTCTTTAATTCTCCTATAAGTAATTTCATACTCTCGGGATGACTAGTAAGCTTACTACCCATATGATTATTAACACCTACGTATCCACTAAACTGATCAAGATTCAATTTAATTCGTCTCATAAATTCATTGTGGTCTAGGTTAATTTCCAAAGCATTTGGTCCCGGATAAATAGAATCGTCATTAGGCTCCATGGGCATATGTAGTATTAATTCATGTCCAGCTAGTATTGCATTTTTAGCTTGTATATGCACGTCCGTAGCGTAGGGAAGAAAAGCAATGGTTATAGATTTTGGTAAAGCCATCACCCTTTTTGACCTGTGTTTGTCTAATCCCACATCATCAATAACTATTGATATTAATGGCTTTACTATTGGAGAATTGTTACTACTTTTATTAAATAGTGATTCTCTATTATAATCACCTGAGTAATATTGAATAGAATAACGGATTAAACCTATAAAAAGCATAAATACCGAAACACTTAAAATAATCCAATGTATTTTTTTTAGCTTTAACAACTCAAATAATTCCAGTTTTCTTATCTGACAGCATTTAATGAATAAAGAGTAATGTTCTTTTGATGTAAGTTTAGTTGGTGATATACAATTAATACATAACGATTTCTAACACAATTTGTGTTAGAAACCTGATGCTTTATTATTTCTTTAATAAATTGAACATCAAGTCTACTTTTCAGTTTATAGTATCCTTGATATAAGATGTTTTTATAAAATAATATTTAATGTTTTTTATTAATAAATGATTGTAACTACCTGATATGTTTTTGCTTATTGATAATTATGATAGCTTTAGTTACAACTTAGTTCATTATATTGAAGAACTGGGAATTAACGTAGAAGTTAGAAGAAATGATACTATAACAACAGAAGAAGCTCTTGCTTTGTCTCCCGAAGCTATAGTTATATCTCCAGGCCCTGGAATTCCAACTCAAGCCGGTATATGCCTTAACCTAGTACAAGCAGCTGCTAAAATTAACATACCAATACTTGGAGTTTGTTTAGGTCATCAAGTTATTGGCGAGGTATTTGGCTGTAAGATAATTAAAGCTCCAGAACCGGTGCATGGAAAAGTAGATAAAATTATGCATGGGGGTTTAGGGTTGTTTCATGAATTACCTAATGATTTTATAGCTACCCGGTACCACTCACTTATTGTTGATTCAGAATCGTTTCCTGATGAATTAGAGGTATCAGCAAAAAATTCAGAGGGTATCATTATGGGGATAAAACATAAACATTTACCCGTGTACGGAGTACAATTTCATCCTGAGAGTATTGCTACTGCTGCAGGACAAAATCTATTGGCAAATTTTATTGAACTCGTGACGGGGAAAAAAAGCAATATTACTCTAAAACCTGGATCTGAGAAATGGCAACTCAATGAGTAAAAGAAAGCTGGATTTAAAAGAACTACTAAGTATCGTGGCTGAAGGAAAAAACCTAACTCAGAGGCAAGCTGAAAAAGCATTTGATATAATTATGTCTGGGAATGCCACACCTGCTCAAATAGGAGCATTTCTAATGGCATTAAGAGTCAGAGGTGAAACTGTTGAAGAAATAACAGGAGCAGCTAAAATCATGCGATCAAAAGTAGAGTTTATAGACGCTCCGAAAAACGCTATTGATATAGTAGGAACTGGTGGAGATGCTAAAGGCACACTGAATGTTTCAACAGGGGCTAGCTTTGTGGTTGCTGCATGCGGTGTTCCAATAGCAAAACATGGGAATAAAGCACTAAGTTCCAAAACAGGAGCTGCCGATGTTCTGAAAGCTTTAGGAGTAAACATAGATGCAGATTTTTCATTGGTTCGTGAGTCTATCTGGGACAATAACCTTGGTTTTTTAATGGCACCTCGTCATCATAGTGCAATGAGAAATGTCGGTGGAGTTAGAGTTGAATTAGCTACTAGAACTATATTTAATATTTTAGGCCCTCTATCAAACCCATCAAAAGTTTCTCGTCAACTTGTGGGGGTGTTTTCTCGAAAATGGGTCGATCCATTAGCCAAAGTCTTAGGAAATCTAGGACTTGAATCAGCTTGGGTTGTTCATGGCGCCGACGGTCTGGACGAAATGTCTACTACTGGTATTACTTACGTTGCAGAGTTAAAAAGTGGAAAAATAAGAACATTCGAAGTTACTCCGGAAGATGCCTTATTAAAAAGATCATCACTTGAAGATATACGTGGCGGAAACGCACAGTTTAATGCTATTGCTATGAAAGAGATGCTTTCAGGAAAACCAGGTCCCTTTAGGGATATTGTTGTTCTAAATGCGGCTGCTTCTTTAATCGTTGCCGGTAAAGTAAAAGACTTAATTAATGGTGCGAGCATGGCGCAGGAAGCCATAGATAACGGGAACGCTAACACAGTATTGAATAATTTGATCAAAATAACCAACAGAGAACCTATAGATAAAGCAGACAATTAAGATGGAAAATATACTCGCTAATATTTGTGAAAATAAACGTGCCCATGTCGCAATACAAAAATTAAAACATCCGCTAAGCGAGATAGAAAAATTAGCGAAGAGCACCGATAAAACCCGCGGCTTTTCGAATAAAATAAATTTAAAGATACAAAATGGTGATTTTGCTCTAATAGCTGAAATCAAGAAAGCCAGCCCTAGTAAAGGACTAATCCGTCCAGATTTTAACCCCATACAAATTGCCCAAGCCTATGAATCTGGTGGAGCCTCATGCATATCCGTATTAACTGATCAGCCGTATTTTCAAGGTAAAGATAGTGACCTAGTAGAGGCCCGTAATTCTGTCTCTTTACCTGCTTTACGAAAAGATTTTATTATAGATCAATATCAAATTCCTGAATCAAGATATCTCGGAGCTGACTGTATTCTTTTAATTATAGCCGCTCTAGACGGCCAGCGGGCAAATGAATTGGCTTCAGCAGCTCATGAATGGGGCATGGATGTATTAGTTGAAGTTCATGATCAAGACGAACTAGAGCGAGCCTTACTAATAGATTCTGATTTAATAGGAATAAATAATAGAAATTTAAGAACGCTGAAAGTTGACCTTTCCACCACAGAACTACTGGCTCCTCTAGTACCAAGTGATCGTGTGCTAATTAGTGAAAGTGGTCTATTTACCAATAAAGATTTGATCCGCATGTCTGAAGTGGGAGCAAAATCTTTTCTCATAGGGGAATCTTTAATGAGACAAGACAATATCAATAAGGCAGTTAAAAAATTACTTGCCTCAGAATAAATAAGCGTGAGTTACATAATAATGAATGAAAAAGAAAATACTAAATTCAGCCATTTAGATGCCGATGGCAAAGCAAGAATGGTGGATGTATCCCATAAGGATATTTCAGAAAGAGTTGCCGAAGCAAAATGCTCTGTTATTTTAGAAGCTAGTACTATATCTCAAATATGTGATGGTAACGTTAAAAAGGGAGATGTGCTTTCGATTGCTCGTTTAGCTGGAATAATGGGGGCAAAAAAGACTTCAGATCTAATACCATTGTGTCACCCACTTAACCTCAATTCTATCGAAGTAAACTTAACAGTCGACGAGAACCGTAAAACAATTGATATTGAATCAATAGTTAAGGTTATGGGTAAAACCGGAGCAGAAATGGAAGCCCTAACATCTGTTACGATAGCGGCATTAACTATTTATGACATGGTTAAAGCCGTCGATCGTGGAACTACTATTACTGATGTACGGCTAACCCATAAATCTGGTGGAAAGTCAGGTGACTATAATGCTGCCTAATAGAAAACAATGATTACTGTAGACCAAGCTCGAAAACGCATTGTACACCAACTTCCTATAATGCCATCTGAGCAGGTAAGCTTAAATGAAGCCCTAGGCAGGGTACTTGGAGAAGATCTTTCAGCAAGACGCACTCAGCCACCTTTAGCGGTTTCAGCAATGGACGGGTACGCGGTTAACTCAGGTGATGTAACTAAAGTACCATTAAACCTGAAAGTTATTGGTTCAGTACCCGCTGGAACCCGTTTTTCAGGTACCGTAACTCAAGGAACCGCAGTAAGAATATTTACTGGCGCACCCATTCCCAATGGTGCCGATGCTATCGTAATACAAGAAAATACAGAACCAATAGGAAATAATGTTCTTATAAAGGAAACTGTTAAATCTGGAAGCTATATACGAAAAGCAGGTCTAGATTTTAACTCTGGTGATGTTCTTCTTAAGAAAGGCTGTATATTGAATGCTCGGCATATAGGTCTAGCAGCAGCAATGAATATTTCGTGGCTGAAAGTTAGGATCCGGCCGCGTGTAGCTATTTTAGCAACTGGAAATGAAATTGCTTTACCCGGAGATAGCTTAAACGAAGTGACCATTGTAAGTTCTAACAACTATGCGCTGGAAGGACTTGTTAAGGCATGCGGAGGTTTACCACTAACACTAGGAATTGCTGAAGATAATATCGATTCCATTGTAAAGATGTCTGATAGTGCTATTCGTGCTGGATCTGATATCCTCGTTACCACAGGAGGAGCATCTGTTGGAGATCATGATTTAGTACAAACAGCATTAAGCCAAAATGGATTAAAAGTTGATTTTTGGAAAGTTGCGATGCGTCCTGGTAAGCCTCTTATTTTTGGCCATCTTAATTCAATACCTATGCTAGGTTTCCCAGGAAATCCGGTGTCATCAATGGTATGTGGCGAATTGTTTCTGAAATCAGCTATATTCAAATTACTAGGAATAGCAAATATAGATCCCTTGAAAGAAACCGCCATCCTCGGTAGTAATCTTAATAAGAATGATAACCGTGAAGATTACTTACGAGCAACATTAGATATAGATATGAATGGTAATCGTGTAGCAACTCCTTTTCCTGTTCAAGACAGCTCTATGTTTTCTCGTTTAGCACAAGCTGATTGTCTTATAGTGAGGGCACCTGCTGCTCCCGCAGCAAGTGCTGGAGATAAAATAACATACATTGCCTTAGGTGGAGGACTTATCGGTACTTAGGTAAGTTATAATTCAATTCTTCTCAGTAGTATTGACCTTATGAAAGAACAATAGTAGAACAAAATAAATGTTTAGTATTTGTTCTTTTTTTTAGAATGTAAAACCACTTCTTCAAGCTTAGGGGTCATAGGTAGATGTTGACTAGAAAACAGCATGAACTACTAGTTTTTATAAATAAATGGTTAGAGAATAATGGCGTGTCACCTTCATTTGATGAGATGAAAGAGGCTCTAGGATTAAAATCCAAGTCAGGTATTCACCGATTAATTACAGGACTCGAAGAAAGAGGATTTATTAGACGGCTACCTCATAGAGCTCGAGCTCTTGAAGTACTCCGTTTACCAGATGAAGTGTCAATTTCTACTGAACAAGGATTTTCTCCAAGGATTATTCAAGGCGGCGGGGTAAAGAATACTACAAAGGCTGCATCCTCGATTGGACAAACAACAACTCAGCTACCTATTTTAGGGAAAATTGCTGCGGGAACCCCTATAGAAGCATTAAGTAATCCAACCAATTTCATAGCAGTACCAGAAAACCTTATAGGTAAAGGTGAATATTATTGTCTTGAGGTAGATGGGGATTCCATGATTCAGGCAGGAATACTAGATGGTGATACAGTTGTAATTGAACGTGTTGACAACGCAGAGAGCGGAACAATAGTTGTAGCCTTAGTTGACAGCAACGAAGTTACCCTGAAACGTTTGCGAAAACGACATAACTCAGTAGCATTAGAACCCGCTAATAAAGACTACGAAACGAGAATATTTGGTCCAGATCAAGTTGAAGTGCAAGGTAAGCTAGCCGGCCTTATTAGACACTATTAATAATATTTCACTGATTATATGTTACTGTTTATTGATCAAACATTACACAATAAAACTATTAGTATTTAAAATGTTAATGTTCATTAATAAATATGTAGAATCATAGATACGTAGCTGTTAAAATTAAAGATGCTAGTACAGATTCATTATTCGTATATAAAATTAAAACTGAATAAAATGAATCAAGTATAATTATACATTAAGCAGAAAGGCATACAGATCAAATGAAGGTCGTAACTCGGTTTGCCCCCTCTCCTACTGGATATTTGCATATAGGAGGAGTGCGCACTGCTTTGTTTAATTGGTTATATGCAGAAAATAATAATGGCACCTATAAGCTAAGAGTAGAAGACACAGACCTTAAACGATCAACCCAAGAATCAATTGATAAAATATATTCAGGATTAGAGTGGGTAGGACTAAAGGGAAATGAAGAGCCCATATTACAGTCTACAAATATTCCAAGGCATATAGAAATAGTTAAAAAGCTACTATCAGAAGGTAAAGCTTATAAATGCTACTGTACACCAGAAGAATTAGAGGGGATTAGAGAATCATCTCGGGCAGATGGGCGAACTAGGTTATATAACAGATACTGGAGAGATAAAGAACCAAGTGAATTAGTTAGTAAAAATATAGCTCCCTCAATTCGAATAAAGATGCCGGTTGAAGGAAAAACAATTATTTCTGACCTAATACAGGGTGATGTCACCGTAATAAACGATAATTTAGATGACTTTGTTATTTTACGTCCGGATGGCACACCTACCTATATGCTTGCTGTTGTTGTTGATGATCACGATATGAATATTTCTCATGTAATCCGCGGGGATGATCACCTAAATAACGCTTTCCGTCAGTATCATTTATTTAAAGCATGCGGATGGGATACCCCTTTTTTTGCTCATATGCCCCTGATCCATGGAAGTGACGGGGCAAAACTATCAAAACGCCACGGAGCATTGGGCATAGAGACGTACCAAGAAATGGGAATTTTACCTGAAGCAATGCTTAACTACCTGCTAAGATTGGGATGGTCACACGGTAATGACGAGATAATATCAAAGAATCAGGCAGTTTCTTGGTTTGATTTATCATCAGTAGGACGTTCTCCGTCACGTTTTGATGAAGAAAAGCTAAACAACCTTAATTCACATTACATAAAAGAAAATAATGATGAGTATCTAGTTGATTTAATAATACCTCGTATAGAAAAATTATTATCAAAATCAATTAATACACATATAAAAACACGACTGCTACTAGGGATGCCTAGTTTAAAAGACAGAGCAACAAATATTGTTCTTTTAGCAGAAAGCGCTCTTTTTTATTGCCGAGAACTTCCGCTTGTTTTAAATGAAAAGGCATCTAAGTTAATAAACAACAAAACAATATATAATGTAGAGTCTCTCGGAGATATTTTGAATAACCTTGATATATGGGAGATAGACCAACTAGAGGCAGCAACAAAAGAATTTGCTAACTCCAAAGCAATTAAGTTAGGTGAAATAGCACAACCATTACGTGCAGCACTAACTGGTTCAACAGTATCACCGGGTATATTTGATGTAATGTATGCCCTAGGACGCAACGAAACTCTTTCGAGGCTAAAAGCATTTGGAAATACACAAACTAATTAATTAGTATTATAAATAGTTTAAAATATTGATCTAAAGCATTCCGACATTTAGAATACCTCAAATTAAATCTAATAAGTCATACTGACGTGCCAGAGAAGTAAATGAAAATGAATAAATCAAATTCAAATGATACCGTCTCTATTAAAATTAATAGTACTGGTGAAACTATAGAGTTACCAATTCTCGATGGCACTCAAGGACCTAGAGTAATAGATGTAAGACAACTTTATGCTAAAACAGGAATGTTTACTTACGATCCGAGCTATACGTCAACCGCAAGCTGTGATTCATCGATGACATATATAGATGGAGAAGTGGGTATACTTCGGCACGGAGGCTATACAATTGAAGACCTCGCTGAAAAAAGCTCATTTCTTGAAGTATGTTATTTACTATTACACGGAGATCTACCTAATTCTATAGAAATGCAAAGCTTTGAGCACACAATTACGAATCATACTATGGTTCACGATCAATTACAGTTTTTGTATCGTGGCTTTAGACGTGATGCACATCCGATGGCAGTTATGATCGGCGTAGTCGGAGCAATGTCAGCCTTCTATCATGATTCAACCGATATTAGTAATCCAACACAACGCTTAATTGCATGTCATAGATTAATAGCTAAAATGCCAACAATGGCCGCAATGGCATATAAATACTCGATTGGTCAACCATTTATCTATCCACGTAATGATATGGGTTACGCAGAAAATTTTCTACATATGACATTTGGAGTTCCTGCTGAAGAATACAAACCCAGTCCCGTAATATCTCGTGCACTGGATAAGATATTTGTTCTTCATGCTGATCATGAACAGAACGCATCAACTTCTACAGTAAGACTGGCTGGTTCATCAGGAGCAAATCCATTCGCATGTATTGCCGCAGGTATAGCCACATTATGGGGGCCTGCACACGGTGGTGCAAATGAAGCAGTGTTAGAAATGCTGAAAGAAATTGGAAGTAAAGATCGTATTCCGGAGTTTATAGCACGTGCGAAAGACAAGGATGATCCATTTAGACTTATGGGGTTTGGTCATCGTGTATATAAAAACTATGACCCGCGTGCAGGCGTTCTAAAAGGATCCACTTACGAGGTTCTTGATGAAGTAGGAGCAGAAGATAGTCCATTACTAGAGTTGGCCTTGGAACTAGAACGAATAGCACTAGAAGATGAATATTTTGTTGAACGTAAACTATTTCCTAACGTCGATTTTTATTCAGGAATAATTTTAAGTGCAATTGGGTTTCCAACTAGTATGTTTACAGTGATGTTTACTTTGGCTCGGACAGTTGGCTGGATAGCTCAATGGAAAGAAATGATTGAAGATCCCGGGCAAAGAATCGGACGTCCGAGACAACTGTATAAAGGGCATGAATATCGTGACTTTATACCAATTGATCAACGAGATTAATTTTGAAAAAAAAACTAAATAACAATACTCAGCAGAAAATAGATATAAAACAAAAAAAAATACTGTCTGATTTTTCTATAATGGATAGGTGGGGACCTTTGGTGAATAATTCATCAGGATATAATTTATCTCCACCCAAGCGTGCAATGCGTACTTTGGCGTCTGTTGTATGCTTAATTTTATTGTTTGTATTCTTATGGGTAATATAAAAATTATTCTATAAATCAAACGAATCGATTACCATTCTTCTTTGTAAAGTGTGGACGCCCTTCAGTAACAGTATTCACCATATCTATATCTGGGTAGATAACTTCCTCTGACCTAGGACGATCACCAACCTCTAAATACCAGACTATACTATTAGATTCATTAAATAACTGATGGCCGTTGGCATTACCAGCCGGAAAACCGACCGACATTCCTTTCGTTAACTTCACTTTCTCATCATTAGTTACAAGTGTAGCAGTACCTTCAACAATAAAAACAAATTCATCTTGCTGAGTATGCCAATGTCTAGCAGAGGACCTGGCACCAGGTTCAAGCTGCACAAGATTAACTCCAAATTTTGTTAATCCAATAGCCGAAGATAAACGATGTCTATGACGTCCTGTTACAATTTCATCAAATGGCTTTGGATATACAGAACCACTATCCGGTTTTACTTTTTTTGGATCTACAATCAGTAAACTGGCTGGAATTATTTTTACATCTGACATAATAGTATCTATCAAGTTTCTATTAATTCAATTTTATATCCATCAGGATCTTCAATAAATGCTATAACAGTATTACCGTGCTTCATTGGCCCTGGCGGCCTAGTAATATTAATATTGTTGTTTTTCAGATCATCGCAAGTAGAGTAAATATTAGGTACACCCAGAGCTAAATGACCAAAACCACTTCCATGAGAATATTTGTCTTTTTGATCCCAATTATAAGTTAACTCTATTACTGTACTATATTTTTCATCTCCATAACCTATAAATACATTAGTAAACCTACCCCCTTCGAATTCTTTTTTACGAATTACATGCATTCCTAATTGTTTAGTATAGAAATCAATCGAGCGTTCAAGGTCTGCCACTCTTATCATAGTATGGAGAAGACGATATTCTCTGATATTTTCTGATGAATTTTCCAAGACATCTATCATAGTTGAAACCACCTTAATTAAACGACCTTTATGGCCTATTTCGATAAACTTAACTTTTAGGTTTATAGTTTTGAATAATATTTAGCACTTCTTTTGAAGCAATATCACTTGGAGATTCAAAGTTGTTTTTAAAAAGCTCAACTACTAAAGATTCAGCGTTTATTACTTTTTGTCTATAAACAGTATCTTCAATTAATTTATTTAATGATAACACTATATTTGATGCTTTACACTTTGTTTGCAAAAACTCGGGGAAAATCTCGTATTCACTAAGAATATTTACTATAGATGCATACTTAACATTTACAAGAAATCTAGCTAGGAAAGCTGTAACTGGTGATACTTTATAGATTACTACAGCTGGCACTAATGCACAGGCCAGTTCCAAAGTAACAGTTCCTGATGTAGCTATAGCAATATCACTAGCAGCAAAAGCAGAATATTTTTCTTCGTATTTTTCAACCACAGTTATATTTTCATTAAAATTTGCTAAAGCTCTAACTTCATTTGCCACAGTAGACACTGTTGGAATTAATACATGAATGTTCTTATGTATAACTATCAATTTGTTAACTGTCTCAACTATTACTGGCATTAGTCTTTTGACCTCTGAACGTCGACTTCCAGGAAGAGCACATATAACTAAAGAATTCAAATCAATAGAGTTTCGAATACGAAATTCTTTACCCTCTTCTTGACTAGCTGTGCTTTCTATAACTGGATGGCTTACAAATGTGCATGGGAGACCAGCTTTTTTAAAGTAGGGTGGCTCAAAAGGAAATAAAGCTAAAACGTGATCAATATAGTTTTTATACTTGAACACTCTATTAGGTCGCCACGCCCATACTTGTGGTGCAACATAGTGTATTCTTGGTTGATTATGGGTCTTTAGTTGTTTTAGAACCCTAAAGCAGAAACTGGGAGAATCAATACTTATAATAACGTCAGGTTTTAGTTTCTCAATTTCCTGTATTACAAAACGAATTCTTTTTAGTATTTTCAAAACATGAGGTAATACTTCTATTAATCCCATTACAGAAAGATCGCTATAATCAAAAAGACTTTCTAACCCTTGATTCCGCATCAACGGTCCACCTACGCCTGAATATTGAATATGTTTAGGTGACATCCGGTTTAGAGATTTCATCAAGTTAGCGCCAAGCAAATCACCGGATGGTTCACCTGCAATCAGAAAAACATTTAGCTGTTGATCTAATGTCGACATTAGAAATCTAAATAATATTCATAATAACTAATTATTATATCCGGTAATATAGTCATCAAGTTTTATTCCTAAGACAAATATACCAGCAGAATCAGCTGCTGTTGACACTTTACCTGATTCAATAATTATGGTCGTCTTAGCTGCTACAGCTATACCCGAAAGACTCGCTTCTGAAGCACCTATAACAGTATCTGGTCCAATAGTAGGCATATCAGCTCGTTTTTCTTGACCAGGCTTTGGTAGCTTAACTAAAACACCACTTTTAAAATCACTAGTTAACCAACTACACCTATTTAACATTGCTTGAGTTCCGTCAGCTCCCTCTATAGCCAGAACAACACCATTTCGTATTATTGCTGCTTGACCTAGATCAAGTTTTCCGATTTGACGTACAATATTAACCCCAATAGCTATATCTTTTTTGTCATTATTGGTAACTGTAATTCTACCTATTAGGCCATTAGTAACAAATAGACCTTTAACAACTTCATCCACCCCAACAACACTGAATCCTTCTTCTTCTAAATATTTTATAATTTCCTTTAAAATTCCATCGTCACCTTTTTTCAAAAGACCTTTACCAAGAAAACGCGCAGCTTTCATGTCTGGGCGTAATTGAGATAAGTTCGGACGTTTTATTGTTCCAGCAAGTACTAATTCCTGACATTTTTGATTTCGTAGTATTGTTAAAGATTTGTCTAAGGCACCTAACCTAACCCAAGAATGTGGAGCATCACGAATGACTTGTTCATCAGCTTGACCTTTAAAAGCTAACACAAAGTATTCTCTTCCAGTTGACTTACATGCTTCTATTAAATACCCAGGAAGAGGACCACCTCCCGCTATAATTGCGAGTTTAGTTACCATTTAAAGGCTTTGGTTGGAGTACAGAACGAGAATTTTCTGCACGAATAAAACTAATAATTTCCATAACTTCACTACTATTTCCGTAAAGTTGAATAACATCTTCTATCCGTTCAGATAAAGTTCCTTCTTGAGCAAACATCAACCGGTAGGCCGTTCGTAATATATGTATATCTTCTCGAGAAAAATTTCTTCTCTGCAAACCAACTAAATTTAATCCCCTTAAACGAGCTCTTTCTCCCATTGCAGATCCATATGGTATTAAGTCCTGCTCTACACCCGACATACCACCAACCATCGCATGAGCACCGATACGAACAAACTGATGCACACCAGATAAACCACCTATTATCGCATAATCACCTACCTCAACATGTCCTCCTAGGGTCGCATTATTTGCTAATATAACATGGTTCCCGACAACACAATCATGAGCTATATGAGATCCAATCATAAACAAACAATTATTACCTATACGAGTTTCCATTAACCCTCCTTCAGTACCTGGATTTATGGTTACATGTTCGCGTATTTCATTTTTTTCTCCTATTATCAATTTAGATTTTTCACCTTTATACTTTAGGTCTTGAGGAGGAAAACCAATTGAAGCAAATGGATAAATCGTAGATTTGTAGCCGACACTTGTATGTCCGTCTATAACTACGTGGGAGTGTAACTGTACACAATTATCTAGAATTACATCAGGACCAATTGTACAATACGGACCAATTCGTACATCATCACCTATATTCTCAGGAGAAGAAATAATAGCTGTTGGGTGAATAAGACTCATTTAATCATCCATAATCATTGCCGAATAAACAGCTTCAGCTACCGTTACACTTTCTACTAAAGCTTTCCCAGAGAACTTCCAGACAGGCCCACGACTTCTAAGTTTAGTTACTTCTAGACGAACTTGATCACCAGGAAATACGGGTTTTCTAAATCGGGCACTTTCTATAGTCATGAAGTAGACTAATTTCCCTCTAGCTTCCTTTCCAAGAGATTCAACTACAAGAACCCCTGCTGTTTGAGCCATAGATTCAATTATTAAAACACCCGGTAGTACAGGCCTTTTAGGAAAGTGCCCTATGAAAAATGGTTCATCAATTGATACATTCTTTATTCCAACAGCACTTTCTCTTTGAACCATTTCAACTACTTTATCTATCATTAAAAACGGTGGCCGATGAGGAATAAGTTCCATTATCTCCAATACATTAAGAGTAGTTCGCGGAAATCTATTCATTTCTAATTCTTCTGTCTTTGTATTCATTCAGGTAAATCCAAAATATTAGGGAAATATGTATGTAAGTAGTAATTATTTATTTTTTTTATCTCTTGTAAGCTTTGATAAAGTAGCTGTTTGGCGAAAAAATTCACGGATCGGAATGGCTGGACTACCGGCAAGTTTTTCGCCGGGTTTTGTATCACGCATAACACCACTTTGCGCAGCAATTTGAGTTCCCTTAGCAATGTTTATATGACCTGTTATTCCTGATTGGCCAGCTACAACGACAAAGTCTCCGAGGTGACTACTTCCAGCTACACCTACTTGGGCAACGATAACACACCCTTTTCCTATTTGAACGTTATGAGCAATCTGCACAAGATTATCAATCTTACAATCATCACCAATTATTGTATCTGGCCCCGCTCCCCTATCAACACAAGAATTAGCTCCAATTTCAACGTTATTACCAATAGTCACCTTACCCAGTTGAGGAACATCTAAATGACCTTCTGCTGACATATCAAAACCAAACCCTCGTTGGCCAATCCTTACTCCTGGATGAATCAAACAATTTGAACCAATGTCACAATGGCTTAAAGTGACATTACTACCAATTTCACTGCTTTTTCCAATAGTAACAGAATTACCTATTACAGTTCCGTCACCAATGATTACGTTATCTTGTAATGTAACATTTCTATTTATTACCGAATTAGCTCCAATACAACACCCTATACCAATTATTACAGATACATCGACAAAGGCACTATCATGAATACTTTCAACTGAGCTTATATTTTCTGGATAAAATGCTTTAGCAATTAGAGCGTACGAACGATAAGGTTTAGAACTTAATAATAGCGACATACCAGAAGGTGCATCATTAGACATTTTTGGAGAAACCACACATGCCCCAGCCTTACTCTCCTTAAAAGAATCGTTATATTTAAAATTATCTAAAAAACTAATAGATTTTGAGTTTGATTCTGCTAATGAAGAAACATCATATATTAATTTTTCAGGATCAGAATCTAATCCCATCTCTGCTTTTGCAATATTTGCTAAGTCCTTGAGTTTAAATGGACCGCAATTAGTGAAAAATCTTGGATCAGCCATCTTAGGCCGTGCCTTTACTTGCTATTATTCTTGTTGTTTACGTTTTTTTCTAGCTTCATATCAATTGAAGGAAGACGCTTATTTAATCGCTCGAGAGCCAATTTTGTTATTTCGAAATCATCAACAGCTATTACTATTTGTGATCTGGGAAGTATAATATTTATATTAAGCTCTTCAGTAAGTTTACGTAATTCATCTAAAAGTACTATTTGTATTTTATTTATTGTTTTACGAAAACTTTTATCAAGTGTCTGATTCAAGTTACGCGACCTTTTCTGTAATTTTCTAATTTCCTTTTGTAGTGTTTGTTGTCTTTTCAAAAAAACATCCGGTGCTAATATAGCTCTTTGTTGTTGTAATTTTTGATCTTTTTTACGTAAATTACTTTCTTCATTTGATAATAGCGTTTGCTCTTGAAGAGCTATTGCATCCATTTTTTTTCTTGCCTCTTTAGATGACAAAGAATCTCGTAAAATTACTTGTATATCTACAATAGCTATTTTTGGAGAAGGTATAGAGTTTTGTTCCGCCTTAACTTGAGGCGCGAACAAAATTAAAAATACAAAGATAAAGCTACTCATTAATATTTTATTAAAAATCATATCTTATTAACCGTTTCATCTAGAATCGAGTACCAAAATTAAAACTAAAAGTTTGAGGTTTATCATACGCTTCCTTCATAAAAGCATTTGCAAAGTCAAAACGTAAAGGCCCCAAAGGTGACAACCATCCGAATCCTATCCCAAATGAAGCTCTGGGATTTGCATCGTCTACTAAATTTGGATAAGGATCATCTATACCCCATGCGCTTCCAAAATCAGCGAAAATACTACCCTTTATGTCAAATTCCTTAGGTAAGCCAAGTGGAAATATTAATTCAGCTGTCCCAGAATAATACTGATGACCACCAATGGAATCACCAGTTACTAGATCTCGCGGTGACACTCCCGCATTATCAAAGCCCCTCAGAGATTGTCCACCAAGGTTAAAACGTTTCGTTAATGGAACGGTATCATCATTAAAGGTAACAACATGGCCAGCTTCTCCTGATATATTTGCTACTATAGATGAATCGAACAACGAAGTATAAAATCCTGCCTTTATTTTATTTCTTAGAAACTTTGCGTCTCCACCAATACCAGCAATTTCTACATTATAAGAGCCAAAATACCCATCTGTTGGATTAAACCTTCGATTTAGCATATTAAAGAATAGTGTGTTTTTTATACTAGAAGTTACTAAGCTACCCACTTGTGACTGAACAACCATTGAGGCTGATGTATCCACACTATCAATATTATTATTGTAAACAGAATAGCTAATTAAATGTCGTAATTTTTCTCCTAGTTGATAACTCGTTCGCAATGCAAACCCTTGTTCATCTTCTTGAAATGAACTTTCAGCGTATCTATCTGTAGTCCTCGCAAACAAATCAAATCCAGCTGTAACAGATCTATTCAGAAAGTAAGGCTCAGTAAAACTTAGATCTATTTTTTGTTGTTCTGCTCCAAGAGAAAGACTTAACTTCAGATCCTGTCCTCTTCCTAGTAAGTTTCGTTCACGAATAGAAATATCACCAAGAGGACCAGCGGTCGAAGAAAAACCAGCTCCAATTGAAAGCTCTCCAGTTGATTTTTCTTCAACCTCAACATCTATAACGGTATAATCGAGTTCTTTTCCTGGTTTATTATTAATATCAACTCGACCAAAAAAACCTAAATCTTCAATGTCCCGTCTAGTTTTTCTAAGCTTTGCAGTATTAAAAGCATCCCCCTCAGATAAAGAAAATTCTCTTCTCACAACTTTATCTAAAGTACGGAGGTTCCCGCTTATGTTAATCCTTTCTACATAAACGCGTGGCCCTTCACTAATGTCATAAATAACATCAATAACTCTTTTTTCTCTATTTTTTTTAACCCTTGGTCTAATATCAACAAATGCAAAACCACGTGCTCCAATATTAACAGTTAAAGCTTGTATAGTTTCTTCCACTTGATTGGCATTATATGCCTTATTCTTTTTACTAGCTATTAACAACCTAAGTTCATCAATATCAATATTACGCAACCGTAAATTAACATCAACATTACCAAATTTGTATTTATATCCTTCTTCAATGGTGAAAGTTATAATAAAGTCTTCTTGATCTTCTGTTAACTCAGCTATTGCTGAGACGACTCTAAAGTCTGCATAACCTTCTGATAAGTAAAACCTCCTTAATAATTCCCGGTCAAAGGAAACTCTATCTGGATCATAACTATCATCCGAAGATAAAAAATTCCAAACAGAAGTTTCATCGGTTTGTATTACATCCCGTAATTTTCTATCTGAATATTTTTCATTTCCTATAAAGTTTATGGAACGAATACCGTTCAGGGGCCCTTCGTTAACTTCATAAATTAAATCAACTCTGTTTTCAGATAACTTGATTGCTTTTGCTTCCACCGTCGCTCCAAATCTACCTGATCGACGGTATATATTAAGCAGTCTCTTCACGTCATTTTGTACTTTCGTGCGTGTATAAACAACTCTTGGTCGTAGAGATATTTCAGATTCTAGTATCTCATTTTTTAAGCGTTTATTACCCTCAAAGGCTATACGATTAATTATAGGATTTTCAATTACTTGAATAATTAGAACGTTATTTTTATTTTTAAAAGTAACGTCAGCAAATAATCCAGTATTAAATAGATTCTTTAACGATTCATCTATTTGAGAAGTGTTATACCTATCACCTTTATTAACTTTTAGGTAAGAGACAACTGTAGCTCGTTCAATTCTTTTATTTCCTAGAATACGAATTTCACTGATAATTTCATTGTTATCGTTTGTAGAAGCTATATTTGGGTAAAAGCCTCCAATTAAAAATATAGCTAAAAATAATACGACGAAGCGCATATTTATTTTTCGTCGCATTATAAAACGCCTTTCTTAAATTCAGCTGTTTAAATTACTAAAGAAATAAGTTTTTGTATAAGCGGCAACCGAGATAAATCATTATAGGTGGCGAATAACATAAGGCTAAGTACTAAAGCTAGTCCGATTTTTAATCCAATATCAACAACCTTCTGGTTGGGAGGCCTACGAAATACAAATTCATATGCATAAAACACTAAATGTCCACCATCTAACAAGGGTATAGGCAGTAAATTAATTAAACCCAAATTTACTGAAAGTAGAGCTGTAATAAATACCAATGAAGCAAAACCTGCATCAGCAGCACTTCCTGATATTTGTGCTATTCTAATTGGACCACCCAATTGTTTTGCACTACGTTCACCAGATACAATTTGACTTACCCCGGTAATCATTACTGTTGTTAAGTGTCCCGTAGCACGTATCGATTGCCAAAATGCTTCAAAAACATTGTGCCGTTTAATTTCCCTGGCCGTACTTCTTACACCTATTCGTCCTATTTTTATTTCATCACCAAGATCGTCTTTTTGAATACTCTCAGCTGGCGTAATAGGTACAGTAACAATACTTCCATTACGTTTAACAATTACATTAATTGGTATCCCAGGATGAAGTTGAACAAGCTGAGCCACTTCTTCAAAGCGTTTTACGCTACTTCCTGCTACTTCTAAAAAAACATCATTAACTTTAAAACCAGCTTCTTCAGCAACTGAACCCTTTAAAACTTCCGTAATTATTGCCGGAGTATAAGACTGGCCAATAGTAGCGAATGATATAGCTAAAATAAAAATAGCAAATATTATATTGGCTATTGGACCAGCAGCAACAATTGCTGCTTTCTGACTAAGTTTTTTATGTGCAAATGATACTAACATTTCTTCGGTAGTAAGCGCGTGATCTTCTTGATTAGAATCAACATCACTTTGGCCAAACATTTTTACATACCCACCAAATGGTATTAGACTGAATTTCCATCGTGTATTCGACTTATCCGTCCATCCAAATATCTCTGGGCCAAAACCTATTGAAAATGTTTCCACACGAACACCATTAATCTTAGCTACCCAATAATGGCCAAATTCATGGACAAAGACTAAGGGTGTTAAAACAACCAAAAACCAAAATATCGTTACTATTATTTCACCCATACGGGCCCCATTGTTATCTAAGATAAAATAAATATATCTTTAATCTATTTAATCCTAATAAAGAGTTAAAGTTGTTTTTTAACAAGTCCCCGAGCAACTGTTCTAGATTCTTCATCTAACTGCTCACAGTCAGATAAAGATTTTATAGGATAGCCTTGGACCCTTTTTAAGGTCTCCTCAATGATTCTAGTAATTCCAAGAAAATCAATAGAGTAATCTAAGAAACTTTGTACTGCCACTTCATTAGCTGCATTCAATATAGTAGTACTTCCTTTACCTGTAGAAAGAGATTCACGAGCTAGGGAAAGGGCTGGAAATCGCTCTAAGTCTGGATTTTCAAAAGTCAGCTTTCCTATCTCAGCTAAATTAAGCCTCTTAGTGGGCGTTTGTATACGTTTTGGCCAAGACAAAGAATAAGCAATTGGCGTACGCATATCAGGAGAAGCCATCTGGGCCAATACGGAACCATCTATGTATTCTACCATAGAATGTACTATAGATTGAGGATGAACTAAAATTTCTATTTTTTCTGGTAAGACTGGAAATAAATAAGCAGCTTCAATTAGTTCTAACCCTTTATTCATTAAGGTAGCAGAATCAACAGATACCTTACGACCCATATCCCAATTCGGATGCAAAACCGCTTGCTCCGGTGTAACTGTATTCATCCTAGCTGTACTCCAGTTTAAAAACGGCCCTCCAGATGCAGTAAGTATTATACGTTCTACCTCCTTTGAATTATTGGGCTCAAATACTTGAAATATAGCATTATGTTCGGAATCAATTGGTAAAAGTACCGAATTACAATTATTAACTTCCTCCATAATTAGATCACCGGCACAAACCAGACATTCCTTATTTGCGATAGCAACAATGGAACCTTGACTTATCGCTGAAAGAGTTGGTCGAAGTCCTGCGGCCCCCACTATTGCAGCGACAACAATATCGGCAGGTCTACTAGCTGCTTCTATAACTGAAGCAACACCAGTCATAACCTCAATGCCAGAACCTTCTAATCCTTCTTTTAATATATGATACTTACTAGAATCTTGAATAATAGCTACATCAGGGTGTAACAAGAGCGCCTGCTTAACAAGCAGCTCAACATTGGTATTAGCAGTTATTGCTATAACGTTAAAGCTATCAGAGTTACGATTTAATAAATCTACAGTACTACACCCTATTGAACCCGTTGATCCAAGTATAGTAACTGTTCGTGGGCGTTCAGAATTATTAGTTATTACAACCGGATCGATTAAGGCCATAAAAGTAAAGTACCTGTTTTGCTAATTAATATTACAATCATTACTGTTGAAGCCATTAGAAGACCATCTATTCGATCAAGTAATCCACCATGTCCAGGAATAAGATTTCCGGAATTTTTTTTATTAAATATACGCTTTATACAAGACTCAAATAAATCACCAAATTGAGAGCTAATTGAAATAATAATTGCACATAAAACTATATCTATAGGCAATTCGTAATTTATATTTAGAAAAATAACATAAGCGAATCCAACTGGTAGTATTACTGCTCCAAATGACCCCGCCCATGTTTTACCCGGACTTATAACGGGGGCTAGTTTCGGACCACCAATTAATCGTCCAAAAACATATCCCCCAACATCTGTTAGCCATACCATAACAAACAAAAATAAAACACCTTGCAAACCAAAGTGAGAATCAGAACGAAGGACAACAATTGATAGAGCTGGTAAACCGAGGTAAAACAAACCCATAAATGTCCATACTTTGTTTATTATATTTTTATCTATTGTTAAGACAGATATAATTAAAAATAATATAAATACTATGATCCCACCAGAAAAACCTCCTATGACGAACGCAACTATAATAAAAGGCCCTAATAGTAATAATAAAAACTTAGACAACGGATATGTAATATTACAAAGACGAGACCACTCGTAACCTGCAATTACTGTAATCAGTGTAATTAGTCCCAAAAACCAATAAGAACCCATCCACAGAATTATTAAAACGAGTGGTATTAGTATTATAGAAGAAATAAAACGTACATAAAACTCTGACATTAAACCATTATTAGTATTTTCTAGTATTTTCTAATGATATTTAATTAAACTATTACCTCACCGAATCTTCTTTCTCTTTTATTATACTCTTTTATAGCAAGTGCTAGGTCCTCACGCTTAAAGTCAGGCCACAGTACATCACTAAACACCAATTCTGTATATGCAATTTGCCAAAGTAGAAAATTACTAATTCTTTTTTCACCACTAGTTCTAATTAATAAATCAGGATCTGGGATGTCAGATGTAGCTAGGTAACTTGTAAATGTATCAACATTAATATTTTCATAAATTAATTTACCTTTAGTTATATCTTTGCACAAATTTTTGACAGCTGTGATGATTTCTTGTCGACCGCCGTAGCTAAGAGCTGCAGTTAATTTCAAACCATCATTTTCACATGTTTTTTCTTCAGAGTGTTCAATCAATTCGACAATATCAGAAGAAAAATTAGAACGATCGCCTATAATACGGATACGAACGTTGTTTTTATGCATAGTATCAGTTTCGTTTTGCAAAAAACGTCGCAAAAGCCACATCAAATCATCAACTTCAACTGATGGACGTTTCCAGTTTTCAGAACTAAATCCAAATAATGTTAAATAACTAATACCAAACTCTATTGAAGCGTCAACAATATCCTTTACAGTTCCAATACCTCGCCTATGGCCATCTGTGCGAGGTTTACCACGCAGTTGCGCCCATCTGCCATTACCATCCATGATGATAGCAATATGCCTAGGAATGCGTGGTTGCGACAACTCAGTCACCGTCATCAGCTTAAACCTGAAGAATCTCCTGCTCTTTTTCTACGAGCAATTTATCAATTATTGTAATATGTTCATCAGTAAGTTTTTGAATATCTTCGCCTAGATCGCGTTGTTCATCTTTAGAAATCTCACTCTCTTTTTCACTTTTTTTAAGAGTATCCATTCCAACTCGCCTAACATTTCTTACAGAAACACGTGCTTGTTCACCAAATCTAGCTGCCACTTTTGTCAAATCAACCCTACGTTCTTCGCTTAAATCTGGAACAGGTATTCGGATCAAATTACCTTCTGTTTGTGGATTCAAGCCTAAGTTCGAATCTCTTATAGATTTTTCTACTTCTTTTATTAATGAATTATCCCATACTTGAACAGTTAACAATCTAGGCTCCGGTATACTTATTGAACCTACTTGACTTAAAGCCATTTTAGCCCCGTAAGCATCTATGCTAATGTTCTCCAGTAGTGCTGTAGAAGCTCTTCCCGTTCTAAGTCCTGAAAATTCCTTGCTTAAAGAATCAATAGCACCATTCATTCGACGCAAAATATCATCTAGATCAAGTGACACCCTTCTACCCTCCTTCAACTAATGTAAACCGTCCGTTACCTGAAATAACCCTATTAACTTCCCCTTTGTCATGTATAGAAAAAACTATAATAGGTATATTGTTTTCACGACATAGAGTAATCGCTGCAGCATCCATAACTTGTAGATCGTTACGTAAAATATCAAAATGGCTTAATTTATCATATCGTTTTGCATCGGCATGTATTGTGGGATCTGCTGAATACACACCATCAACTTTCGTTCCTTTAAGTAAGACATCGCATGACATTTCAGAAGCTCTTAAGGCTGCAGCTGTATCGGTAGTAAAATATGGATTACCAGTCCCAGCTGCAAAAATTACAACTCTTTTCCTCTCCATGTGTCTAATTGCGCGTCTGCGAATATATGGCTCACACACTGAAGCCATGGGGATTGCAGACTGAATACGTGTATCAACAGATAGGTTTTCAAGGGCATTTTGCAAAGCTAGAGAATTGATAACCGTTGCTAACATACCCATAAAGTCAGCATTTGTACGATCCATACCCGCTGAGGCACCGGACACACCCCTAAATATATTTCCCCCACCGACTACTAAACATATTTGAGTCCCCGTTTCATATACCTCACGAACATCTTCAGCTATCCTACTTACTGTAGCGGGATCAAGACCAAACTCTTGATCACCCATCAACACCTCGCCTGATATTTTCAAAAGGACACGTTGGTAGTTTGACGTCATTTCCATCGTATTCGGTCTATATATTTAGTGTTATAAGGATTTAATGCTATAACTAAGTGAATAGCAATCACAACTAATTTTACAAATTAATTATTTTAAATCTCAGTTTTCTAAGGGCAGTTAAACGCAGTTGTAATCGATAATTATGTACTCATTCGTTCTACTTCTGCAGCAAAGTCATCATCTTTCTGCTCTATTCCTTCACCAATTTTATAACGAATATAACCTGTTACATTAATATCTGACCCTATTTCTTTAGCTGCTATTTCAATAGCCTGTCGAACTTTAATATCAGTATCAAGTACATAGACCTGTTCTAGTAAAACACTTTCTTCATAATACTTACGCAGGCGACCTTCCACCATTTTATCAATTATATCAGGGTTTTTTCCCGTTTCTTTTGCTTGTTCTATAAGTATTTGTCGTTCACGTTCTAATACTTTTTTATCTAGAGATTGTATATCCAAGGATTGGGGATCAGCAGAACAGATATGCATAGCTAAGCTTTTACCTATAGATGACAACTTCTCTACTGGAGCTTCTGATTCGAGTGCAACAAGCACCCCTATTTTACCCATATTATTTGCAATAGAGTTATGCATATAACCTGATATTGTACCTTTTCCTACCTTTAGACCTTTGCATCTTCTAACACTTATATTCTCTCCGATAGTAGCTATTATACTAATAGTTTTTTCTTCAACAGATTGACTACTTTTATTATACTCAGCAGAATTTAGCGAATCGAAGTCACCATCGAGAGTATGTGCAGTCGCTGTGACTTCACTTACAAAGTTTTGGAAAATATCATTTCTAGCAACAAAATCTGTTTCTGAGTTAACTTCGACTAAAGTTCCCTTTGTTCCTTCAGTTTTAATGCAAACTAATCCCTCAGATGCAGTTCTTCCAGACTTTTTAGTAGCCGCTGACAACCCCTTTGTTCTAAGGAGATCGATTGCTTTATCCATATCCCCTTCTGCCTCAACCAGAGCCGACTTACAATCCATCATTCCGGCCCCTGATAGATCTCTTAGTGCCTTTACCGATGCGGCAGTGATATTAGACATAATCTAATTTTCTCCATTTAGATTTTAGTTAATATACCTAAATATATTCTCCTAAAAGTTTACTGGGTCGAAACCACTACATCTTCAGTCTCAGTAGCTACAGTCTCAGTAGCTACAGTCTCAGTAGCTACAGTCTCAGTAGCTGCAGTCTCAGTAGCTGCAGTCTCAGTAGCTGCAGTCTCAGTAGCTGCAGTCTCAGTAGCTGCAGTCTCAGTAGCTGCAGTCTCAG